>Ga0310696_10000939_pt1 | contig 42881 bp, 20 predicted proteins | sample AusTroGonzalo_MG_4_FD_203885 | JGI IMG/M metagenome (GOLD analysis project Ga0310696, IMG submission 203885) | Bovine rumen microbial communities from tropical cattle in Woodstock, Queensland, Australia - Gonzalo_02 (v2) (version 2) | ecosystem: Host-associated > Mammals > Digestive system >... | reverse complement strand
ATTTCCGCTGCAAACCTTAGATTTGCAGCCGCAAAAATAAACAAAAAAAGGATACATTAAACTGACTTAAAAATGGAAAGAAAAAGAAAGGGAGACAACAAGTTACAACACGCTCTAATCAACCCAGGCCGAAATCAACCCAGGCCGAGCAGATTGCGCTTGGAGCGTAGCGGAAAGCGCAATCTGCTCGAAACGGCCATCGTCGGCCACCTCCCATATCCCTTGTAAATTTTATCTTTGCGGACTACTATCACAAATAATATAAACAAGAGGACAATGGAACCGGGCGGTTCACAAACACTGCAAATGGGAAAGACCCGTGTATCTTTTTTGACCGCCCGGCATCTGTTGGCTCAAAGGCCCGGATAAGATTTTGCCTCGAAGCATTAAGGTTTGTGGGCAAAGAGCCGACGTCCAAAGTCCCTCAAAAAAAAGTTTGCAAATATGAGAAAAATTATCGTAGGAATCGACATCAGCAAGGAAAAATTAAATGTGTGCCTGCTGGAAGGAATGAACATCGTCCATGAAGACGAGATTGAAAACACTGTGGCAAGCCTGCGCAAATGGTTCGGCCGGATGAGGAAATTTCTGAAATGTTGCATGGACGAGGTGTTGTTATGTGCCGAGTTCACAGGGAGATACATCTATCCGCTGGCAATCGCTTGCCACGAGGAGGAAGTCTTTTTGTGGATAGAGGATCCGAGCCGCATCAAGAACTCCTTTGGACTGGTCAGGGGGAAGAGCGACTCGGTCGACGCACGCCGCATCGCCGAATACGCGTTCCGCCATCAGGACAAGGCGGTTGCCTACCGTCTGCCATCCAAGGAACTGGCCTCCATCAAGATACTGATGACCGACAGGGAACTGGTTTTGAGTGACAGGAAGAAGTATGAGGCGCAACTCAGTGACCAAAAGAGGTTTATGAGCAAAGAAGACTACGCCATGCAAAGCAAGATGTGGAAGAGTATCGTCAAGGAACTGCAGAAGCAGCTTGACTTCATAGACGAAAAAATCGACAAACTGGTGTCCGCCAGCGAATCACTTTCCCACCAGGTGGAGCTTCTGAAGTCCGTTGACGGAATAGGGCAGCGCATCGCGATCGCCATGGTAGTCTTCACCGATGCTTTCACCCGATTCGACAACGCACGGCAGTTCAACTGTTATGCGGGACTGGCCCCCTTCACTTACACATCAGGCAAAAGCATCTACTCGAAAGCCAAGGTGTCTCAGCGGGCCAACAAACAGATCAAGGCCTTGCTGCATCTGGCAGCCGTATGTGCCGCAACACATATGAAGTCAGGCGATTACAAGGAATACTACGACAGACGTGTAGCTGAAGGAAAACATCCTTTATGTGTGTTGAACGTTATCAGAGCTAAACTGGTAGGTCGAATGTTCGCTGTCATCAAAAGGGACGAACGATACATCAAAAACTATGACAGATATTCTTCTGAAAAAAAGTTATCAACACCCGTGCAAATATCATAAGAATAGATACAACTTCATCTATATGTAAGACGCAGAAAAGCAAAATGGTTGCAGGACGGCTCATTTTTTTCTCTACCGTATCAAAAAAGTGTATTTGTGCTCCTGATTTTGATTGAAAATCGGGAGTAAAACTTCGTATTTTCAATAAAAAAAACGAAAACTATCAAACCGCATGCTTGCGTTGTATCTGCATCAATTATAGTCAAATATGTCAAAAACCGTACGACAACGGCAAAAAAGTGTTAAAAAATAAACAGATTGTTACTTTTTTGAAAAATTTCAAGATTTTAGTCTTGCTTATTTCATGGAATTGTTGTACTTTTGCCGAGTTATTATTCTGGATGTATGGCATACAATGTTATTGACATAGCGAGTTTGAATGTATAGCATACAATCTTATTGACAAAGCGAGGATACTTGCCGTGCCGTAAGGCACGAAACCTCAATAACCCCACACGAAACGGAGTGCCGTGTGGGGGATGCGGCCACCCCGTGAAAACAGCGTGCCAAAGGCACGCAACAAAAACAAAAAAACTAAATATTCAACAAAAACCAAAAACCATGAGTTACACCTCATCTTATTACCATGTCATCTTCCGCACCTGTCGCAGCGAGCAGACAATCCCAATCGAACACGAGCAAGAACTCTATGCTTACATATACGGTATAGCAAGAAATCTACGGTGCAAGACTCTCCGGATAGGCGGTATGCCGGATCATGTTCACCTGTTCGTTTCGCTTTCCCCGACTTTGTCAATTGCATCATTTGTACAAAGAGTCAAAACCGACAGCAGCAAATGGCTGAAAGCAACCACCAATAATTAGTAGCGTGCCTTCAGCACGCAGCCTTCGCATCGCATCCGCTGCCCCACACTGCGCTCCACTTCGTTGCGCTTCTGTGGGGTTATTGAGGTTTCGTGCCTCCGGCACGGAGCTAAGACCGCCTCGGCGTTGGGGAACCGGAGCGCGAGTCGCTGTCAAAGGACAACAGGCGCGGCACATTTTTTTCTCTACCGTATCAAAAAAAACGAAGTAGAAACAATATTAAGCTGCAACCTTTCGTTAGTTCTGCATCAAATAGGTAAAGATATAGCACCTTTTATGAAAAGACAGATTCTACGTCCAAATGGTTCGAGGCATGGCAAGATTACCGCGATGAGTATATCGAATGGAAAACAAAAAGTAAACAATAATTTTGTACCTTTGCCGTCTGAAACGAATCAACTTTTTCAGAACGATGACTGAATTATCCGACAAAGAACGGGCTGCGCAGATGGCGAGCATGAAGGCGTTTGACGAACAGATGCCGTGTGTGGGTATTTTTTGGTACGACTTGAATGATAAATCCTTCTTCGGGGTTTGCAAACAAGAACTGACTCCCAAGATGGTGGAGGAGGCTGCCGACAAAGGGATGCCCTTCATCAACTACCCGAAACTGCACCGCCAAATCTGGGCGAAAGAGTTTTTCAAGGCGCAGGCCACACACGAGGAGACGAAATTCAAAGGGGATTACACCCAAATCCCTCGTGGAAGGGTAACCTGGAACATCAACAAGTTCATCGTGCTCGTGGGACATTGGGCTGAGCCTATTCAAGAAGAACTCACCGAATTGCTGGAAAAGGAATTCTCGCTGCCCTATTTCGAATTTGTCTATGACGAACATTGGGATTTAGGGCACGGTTGGTCGGGAGATATGTAAAGTCAAAAACACCAATACTATGCTGCAAATCGGAACAAAAGCCCCCTATTTCGAGGGCGTTGACGAGAACGGGAACACCGTGAAACTGAGCGACTTCGCAGGAAAGAAGCTCGTGCTATACTTCTATCCAAAGGACAGCACGCCGGGCTGCACCGCAGAGGCCTGCGACCTGCGCGACAACTACCAACGCTTCCTCGCCATGGGCTACGAGGTCTTGGGCGTGAGTCGCGACTCCGCCGCCTCGCATCAGCGGTTCATTGCCAAATACGAACTTCCCTTCCACCTCATCGCCGACACCGACCTCACCATCCTCAAGACCTACGAGGCTTGGGGCGAAAAGAAAATGTACGGCAAAGTGACGGAAGGCACGTTGAGAACAACCTACGTCATTGACGAACAGGGGGTTATCGTGGATGCCATCGGGAAGGTGAACACCAAGGCGCACACGGAACAAATATTGCGGTAGAGACGCGGCGCGCCGCGTCTCTACAAAATTTACCGTACCTTCACCCTGATTCCTTGTGAATGCGACTGGAATTCCGGCGCGTACATGCATTCGATGTGCGTGATACCGTTGCTGAAGTCGCCTGACTGGGTGGCGAAGAGAGTGTATTCGAAGACGTATTTGCCCTTTGGCATCCAATCGATGAAGAAGTGGGTGGCCGCATCCTTGGTGGCTTCGTAGTACCAAAGGCCGTCCTGGTATTTGTACTGCGAGAAGACGTTGACCGGCTCGAAGGCGGCGGCGCGCATGTCCTTGAGATGCACGAACTCCAGGTCGCGGTCGCAGGTGATGACCACCCGCACGCGCACCTTGTCGCCCTTCTGCAGCGGCTGTCCTTCCGTGATGGCCTTCAACACCTCGCCCTTGTCGGTGTTCTCCACCTTATAGAGTTGTTTCTTGATGACGAGGTTCTTGTCATCACTGCGGGTTATTTTGTCGAGATTCTCGAAGTACTGCCAATAGAGACCACCCCACGCAGGACCGTCCGTGCCCTTTTCGATGCGCACATTCGCCTTGTCGGAAGTGATTTCCTCCGCCGTCCACGCCTTCTTGAAGTAGCCGGTGCCCGCCTCGGCCTGCACGGTCTCGTCCGGCAGGCGCACGTCGCCGACGGTAAGCGAGAAGGTCTTGTCCTCGGCCACGAGCGTCTGGTTCAGCAGCAGCGAATAGACGGCCTCGGTGGTCGATTTGGTGGTGCCCCAGTGTTGAGTCTGTTTCTGTTTGAGCAACCAGAGCTGCATCTGCGCCAGCGACTCCTCATCCTCCGGCGTGATGGTGTGAAACGCCTCGATCAGCATCGCCTGCCGCTCCACGGGTTGCTCGTACCAGAACCATCCTCTACCCTGCTTCTTCCAGAACATACCCATCTCCTCGCTGTGCTGGGCCATGCTCTTGATGGACGCCACAATCTCCTTCGCCACCTTTTGGTCGCCGTTGCGCCAAGCGGTGAGGGCAATCATGGCCTGGATATAGTAAGATTCTGTTCTCCAATTATTTAACAAAATTTTATAGGCGGTATCGTAAGCCGACTGATGCTGTTTGGAAAGTTTGTCCTTGTAGAAACTGCGGGCATACAGATAATGCGTCTCATCAACATAGGTGTAGTGGTATTTCTTGCGGTCGAGGTAGCGCTGGTACATCTGCGCATCCATGTAGGAGACAGCACTGCGGAGGGTGCTATTGGCCACATCCGTGCTGACACCCAGTTCTTTGAGGTGGCCGAAGCCCGCCACGATGTGCCGCGTGATGAAGTCGCTGCTCTTGCCGCCGGAGAACCACGGCCAGCCGCCGTCGCCGTTCTGCGCCTGCTGCAGTTTCTTGAGCGTGGAAGCCTCTTCCTTGGCCATCCGCTTGAAGTCAAACATTGCAGCCAAAGCCTGTTTGTTGGCCCCTTCGCGTTGCGCGTCAAGCACCCACGGGGTCTCCTCCAACACCACTGATTTCAATTCCTGATTCTTCTCCAAAACAGAACAGAAAGCATCGGGACTCTCCACCTGCCAGCGGTTGAAGACCTTCTCAATGACGGGGTTGGCCTTCAGGATGTGGGTGGCGAGGGCGTTGGCGTAGTAGCGGCTGAAGCGTTGCTCGTTGCACTCGTGCGGGTATTCCATCATGTAGGGCATCGCCTGGATGGCGTACCACACGGGGTTGGGGGTGCATTCCACGGTCAAACGGTAATGTTTCAATGTAGAGACGCGCCATGGCACGTCTCTACCATCGGACAAACCGAAAGAATCCCGTAATTTGTTGAATGTAAATGTTTTCGTTCCTTTTCCAGAAATATAGAACGGCATCGTCTCCGTCACCATCATGCGGTTGGTGAGCACAGGGAGGGTCTTCTCTTCACCGTCGCGGGCCACATCCTGCGGGTTGGTATTGTGAGCGATGATGCGGTAGGTGATGGCGGGAACGTCGGCGGGAACGACGATGCGGAAATGGATTTCGGAGGAGGTGTTGGCGGGAATCTCATATTGTTGGTTTCCGTCTGTAGAGACGCGGCGCGCCGCGTCTCTACGTTCCGAATCCGAAATTATCATCGAAATGGGTTGGTTATTGGTCGCATTAAACATCTGCAACGTCACATAACCGCAAATGTTCCGGCCACTCATGTTCACCACTTTGGCGGAGAAATCCATGGTGTCGCCCTCGCGGAGGAAGCGCGGGGCATTGGGCACGATCATCACGTCCTTGGCGGTCTGCACGAACTTCTCGAAACGGCCACACTGCAAGGCTTTGCTATGGGCCACGCCCTGCATCTTCCACTTGGTGAGCGCATCGGGCATGGTGAAGCTGATGAAGACATCGCCATGCTCATCGGTGCGCAGCTGCGGGTAGAAAAAGGCGGTCTCGTTGAAGTTAGTGCGGAGCTGCTCGGCATTAGCGACGGTCGATTCCCCAGCACCGGCAGTCATGGCAGCCATAGGTGCGGGAGGAGCATTATACTGTACAGCAACTTCCATAGCTTCAGCCGCTTCATCTTCCTCGAATTCTACATCAAATGAGAGATCCACCCGATTTCCCTCCACCATAATGGCCTCACCGTCGCTCCTGTTGCCGCGGACTGTCCTCATCTTTTTTCTGTAACCATAATAGCGTGTACAGGAATTCGGACGGAAATCCAACCAATTGTGAATCAATTCGATAGAATAGTAAATATCCAAATCACGATAGTTATTCTGGCTGTGACTTTTCCACAATGAGAGTGATTCGAATTCGCCGCGAGCGCTGTTCCAAGGGGTGAAGAAGCGCAAACTGTGATTGTTACTGCTACCTAAGGCATCCAAAGCCATGTCATACATCGAACACAGCAGTTCGGCGGAGACGGGATTCCCTTCTTTGTCGGTCAGGCGGACCTGGTACTCCTCCTGACTGCCCGGCTGGGTCTTGTCGCGAAAGCGTAAGAACTCAAAATGGATATCCTTCTTGTCATCAGTGACCGAGACCGTACGGGACACTATATCCCTCCTGTTATGGTTGATACTCAAGAGGAAGACGCTCATGCCGCCCAAATCGTCGGAAGTCACTGGATAGGTGATGGTATGGGTATTGCCGCGTAACGGAACCCATTCCACGCAAACTTTCTCGTCGTGAGAGTATATCTCGCAAAGGACATTCGCCTCGGGGAATTTGCTACCTATGGTGATGGTCAGCGTGTCACCTAAGTTGACGGAACTCTTCATCGAAACCCACAATGGCTTGTAAGCACTGCATGTCTGGCTTTCTTCCCGATAGATATGTACATAATCTTCTGATTCTATGCGATTTCCATTTTTATCCTCCGTGGAGAGCACCACTTTGTAATAGCCGTCCGGAAGGTTGTCAAGATCGGGAAAGGAGAAATAGGCAGTAGTGTCCTTGCTCACGATGATAGTGCCTTTCTGAAGGGAGACTGTCGGCCAGTTCTGCTGCTGATTCTCATCGTGGAAGGCAAGCCATGGGAATTGCTGGCGGATCAGGTTCGAGTCGGAAATCATGACATCTGTCTTGTGCTCCACCTCAAACATATAATTATCAGGCGTTTTCAGCCGGAAAAGTTCATAATTCACCGTTCCGTTCTGCGGTTTTCCGGCTGTATTGGCCAGCGAAATCCGATACTTATTATCCGTTTGCCCAATGGTTATCTCATTAGGTAAGTCACACGCTAACATAAGGTTACGACTGCTGACGCATACTGTCGTGTTGCCGCTGTGGGTTTCTCCATTGATGTCGGTGACATCCACATAGACCTCGTAGCGATAGAGGGGGGTATATTTCCGCAACGTCATATCCTCCTCTGTTGGGAAGGTAATGCGGAAGATGCCGTCGTCATCGGTCTGCAGCGTACCCTCCGCCACCATCTGCGGGGATGTGGAGGGGCACCACCAATAACTGCGCCACCACGGGAACGAGGTGTTGCGGGTCACGCGATAACTCACCGTAGCTCCGTCGAGAGGATAGCCCGCCAACGCCATCGCGCTGCCCTTCACCGTCACTTCCTGCCCGATGGAGAAAGTCTCCTCCGGGGATTCTATCTCCACCTCGAAAGCCGGCAGCTTGTACTCCTCCACGGAAAACATTTCGCTGAAATATTGCTCACCGACATACGCATATATAAAATAGGCACCGGTTAAACCACCCTCGGGCAACGCAAACTCACCCGCAATGGAACCGAACTCGTTGGTTCTCAGTTCCATCTCTTCAACTTGCTGGTAATTCACATCTTTCAAAACAACCTTTACCGGGGTGTCGGCCAGCAATACGGTGCTATTGTCTTCATACACAAACTCGAAAATCCCTTTAAAATGGACGGTCTGCGTGGGACGATAGAGGGAGCGATCGGTGAAGAGGTGGCCGATGATTCGATCTTCAGGCTTCGAGCGCTCACGATTCCACCAATAGTAGTATCCAGACGGAAGAAGCGTCTGCCTTTGCCAGGAAACAGTGATGCCATCGCATCGAGTGTTACGGAAATCGCTCTTGTCGAAGCGGCAGACCCCGTCGTGGTCGGTGCTCCGGGTCAAGGTTTGCTTGCCCGTAGCTATGGTTACCTTGGCGTTGGTCAAAGGTTCGCCCGTTTGTCGGTTCAAGGCCAGCACTTCCAGTCCGTGCTCTGTGCTGCGCGGCATGATTTTGATGTCGCTGACTTGGAACAGCACGCATTCGCGCGGGGTTTTGTTGTCCCACTTTGCCTGGGGTTGGTCAGAAACCACGAGCCAGTAGGCTCCTGCCGGCAGTTCGGGCAGCAGGTAGAAGCCGTTATGGAACATCAAATCCTGCATATCGGGGAGATCCACCACCTCCTCGTACACTGCTTTTTGGTTGGTCATATACTCGAAAGCCGCTTTCTCTCTTAAATCAACTGAAGCGGGGGTAGCCTTCACCACTTTTACGTGCAGTTGCTTGCTGTTTGCATAGTCAATGCGCCAAAGCGTGCCGGAACCTGTGGGAAAAATCAAATTCTCGGCCGTGATTGCGGCGCTTATGGTGATGGAGCGGCTGTGCAATTCGCGAATTTCCTGATCCACAAGATTCTCGTAGAAGGATTTGCCCGAGGCGTTGAGGGCGGTCTTCAGCCACGAATCTGCCTTGACTAAGTCGTCACGATAGGCCTCTTCCTTCGGCTGGCGCTCGTAAGTATTCCGGGCTTCATAGCGATCAACGTACAGGCAGCCGATTCTATAGGCAATCAGGCCGTAGCCTTTCATCTGCTCGCACTCCTTCGCCCAATTCTCCAATAATGAGATGTACCAGTCCAAGGAGTTGTCCGGCGCCAACCCCTGACTGCGCATGAAATCAAAACGGTTGATGGTCATCATGATGAGATCCATCTCCTGATTTCGGCTCAGATGGTAGCGTGTAAGATCCTGATATACTGATAGTATAATCTGCAACACAGAGGATGTGTCGGTGATGGTGAGCGGCATTTTCAGGAACTGGTCGTTATGCCAGAGCGCTTCGCCTGAAACCGACCTGTCGGGGAGTTCGTTCCTCAATTCCGCCTCCAAAAATTCGATGACGCGGTAGGCTAAAACCTCATATAACGTTTTGGCCTTTAGCTGATTATCTATCTCGCACAGCAAATCTCCACACTCCTTTGCATCCACCACCTGCAACGCTTTGGGGTTCTTCAACGACAGCAGGTATTCTTCACGGGCGCGACGCCGGAATGTCTTGGCATCCCACTCCTTGAAGTCTTTAGGGGTCTCATCGGCAAGTTCCGTGCGCTGGCGGAGGCGGTAGCGGCTGCCGCTGTAATACTCGTCGAGGAACTGTCCCAGACAGCTGTGCCAAATCGCGTTGGCGACGGGGTCGCGCTTCGTGGCCGCGATCTGCTCGTTGAGGATGCGGTAGGCGGAGTCCGCGCCGTCGTCGTACTTATTGCAGAGTTGGCGGATTTCGTCCCATTTCTTGGCGATTTGCGCCGGGGACTGGGACTGTCCGGAGGCGGCGATGAAGGTGGTGATGAGCATGGTGGCGGTGATAAGGGTTCGTTTCATATCTTTTGGGGTTATATCCCAGGGTTCGGCTTCGCCTCACCCTAGGTTGGCATACTTCGCATCCCTTTTTGGAAGCCCAGGGCTCGCTATCGCTCACCCTGGGTTGACACGTGTCGGGCTTGCAGCCCTCTTGGAAATCCTGGGCAAAAATACATTTTCCGAAGACACAACGGGTATATGTTGGTTTAATTGTGTTTCCGCTTTATCGATTGTTCATAACTTAGTTTATGGAATGTTGATAACTCTCCCGCGAAACCCTCGTAAAATTTCTGATATTTGCCGCTCCGAAAAAAACAATCAACAACATTATGTAAGATATGGAAAACGAAACGATTACCACTAACCGGCCTGGCCGGACAATGTCATACAACCGCATCGACACCCTTTTGGGGACTACCGGCAAGCTCACCCCGCAGGCTGTGGAGTTCGAGGAGGCCGTGCTTGGCGCCCTGATGATTGATGACAACGCCGTGACTGAGGTGTTGTCCATGCTGCGTCCCGAGATGTTCTATGTGGAGGCTAACCAACAGATATTCACCGCGATACGACAGCTTTTCTCGGCTTCGAAGCCCATTGACGTGCTTACGGTCACGAACCAACTGAAGAAGAACAAGCAGTTGGAACTCTGCGGCGGGGCCTCTTACGTGGCGGGCTTGACTAGCCGGCTGAACTCCGCCGCCAACGTGGAGTACCACTCCCGCATCGTGATGGAGAAATACATCCTGCGCGAGCTTATCCGGCAGTGCAACACCATCGTCACCGACTCCTATGACGAGAGCCGCGACGTGCTGGAACTGCTCGACGAAGCCGAGACGAAGATCTTCTCCATTGTGGAGAGCAACCTGCACCGCGACAGCAAGGAATTAGGCGATGTTGTGAGCACGGCCCTCAACGAGTTGACCGAGATCCGCGAGTCACAGGAGGAATTGCAGGGCGTGCCGTGCGGCATCCGCGCCATCGACGAGAAGACCGGCGGCTGGCAGAAGTCCGACCTCGTGATTTTGGCCGCCCGTCCCGGTATGGGCAAGACCTCCTTCGTGCTCTCCGTGGCCCGCAACGCCGCCATTGATTTCGACCAACCCGTGGCATTTTTCTCTTTGGAAATGTCTGCTACACAGCTGGTTCACAGACTTTTCTCCATTGAATCGGGCATTCCCTCCGACCACATTTCCAAGGGCAACCTCTCAGACGTGGAATGGGCGAAGTTGTGGGAGAACGTCAGCAAATTGAACAGTTCCAACCTCATCATCGACGACACACCTGCACTGTCGGTGTTCGATTTGCGCGCCAAATGCCGCCGTCTGAAACACAAGTACAACATCCAGATGATTATCATCGACTACCTGCAGTTGATGCAAGCCGGCACCGACAACTCGAAACGGGGCGGCAACCGCGAACAGGAAATTAGCTACATCTCTCGTTCTCTCAAGGCGTTAGCCAAGGAACTGAACGTGCCCGTCATCGCGCTGTCACAGCTGAGCCGCGCCGTGGAGACCCGTGGCGGCTCCCATCGTCCACAACTGTCCGACCTGCGTGAGTCCGGCTCCATTGAGCAGGATGCAGACATGGTGCTTTTCATCTACCGTCCGGAATATTATCACTTAGACACTTTCGAGGACAACACCCCGTCGGACGGCATGGCGGAAATCATGTTCGAGAAGAACCGTCACGGCAGCACCGGCAACGTGAAGGTGCGCTTCCAGAGCCAGTTCACGAAGTTCTGCGACGTGAGCGAGGGCAGCTTCGGCGAGGGCGGCAGCTATGTCTCCCCGAGCGCCGGCATCACCCCGAACGAGAACTTCTCGCAGGGCGCAGCCTATTTCGACAGCGCGGCCAACCACGACGGCGGGTCGGATGATCCCGCGAATATGGATTATACTGAGGAGATGGTTTATTAAGACTATTACGTGCCGTTGCCAGTTTGAGTTTCCGCCCTCCTATCGTCGGGCGGAATGGTGGTGGGATGCATGACAATTTGTGCAAGATTCGCGAGGTTTCCGCCCGCCTGACGTCGGGCGGAATGGTGGTGGGATGGATGACAACGCGTGCGAAATCCTCGAGTTTCCGCCCGCCTGACGTCGGGCGGAATGGTGGTGGGATGTATGACAACGCGGGCGAAATCCTCGAGTTTCCGCCCGCCTGACGTCGGGCGGAATGGTGATGGGATGGATGACAACGCGTGCGAAATCCATGAGATTCCGCCCGCCTGACGTCGGGCGGAATGGTGGTGGGTATAACGATAATTATTTGATATATGAAGAAGTTGAGTATGGAAGAGTTGGGGCGGGTGACCCCGGAGGAATACAAGAGACAGGCGAAGGCGCCGGTGGTGCTGGTGTTGGACAACATCCGCAGCATGCACAATGTGGGGTCGGCGTTCCGGACGTGCGACGCCTTCAATGTGGAGCGGCTCTACCTGTGCGGCATCACCGCGACGCCGCCGCAGAAGGAAATCGCCAAGACCGCGCTCGGGGCCACCGAGAGCGTGGCATGGGAATACACCGAGGATGTTATAGCGTTGGCAAAACAATTAAAATCAGATGGTTACGCTATCATATTGGTTGAGCAGACCGACGGTTCGGTGATGCTCCAAGAGTTCGATTTCGCGCAATATGAGAGGATGGCGCTGTTCGTCGGCAACGAGGTTTTCGGCATCTCCGACGGGCTGCTGCCGTTGTGTGACGCGGCGGTGGAGATTCCGCAGCATGGCACGAAACATTCGCTGAACGTGGCGGTGGCGACGGGGATTGTGCTGTGGGAGGCGACGAGGGAATGCTGAATGCTGAATTATGAATGCTGAATTATGAATGCTGAATTATGAATATAGGGTTAGGACTGTCGCATTCATACGAGCGTGTGGGATTAACGACAACATTGGATAACAATGGAAACGTGAAGTTCTGCGGCGGTGGTTTCGACAAGCTCTGCCACCGGCACGGTACGATGCGGGGGTCGCGTTAGGGATTGAAGCGGTTATGTTTTTGGCGGGGTGCGTGCACTGGCGAGACGGAGTTTCCGCTTGACGCTTCGCGTCTCGCGGAATGGCGGTGTATATTGAGCCGAAAACATTTGAGCGGAAAGCCCGACGGCGCATAGGAGGCGACGCCTCCTATGCGCCGGAACGCCCAAATAAAAAAAAAAATTGCGGACGCACGCGGTGCGTCCCTACAAAAATCCATTCGGCTGTGTATGTTTCAAGAAAATTATGTACATTTGCCGAATTAAAAATCACGATTATGAAACTTTCGATTGATAATAAAATTACCGACAGCCGACATTTTCTCTTCGGAATTGTGGCGTACTGGCTTTTTTGGCTGGTGTGGGATTTTGTGGCTAGTTTTTTCAATCTGCTGGAGTTTGTGGTGAATCCCATACCCATCGTCATTGTCTCGAGCCTGCTGAAGGTGGCGCTCTTTTTCTGGCTGTTCCGGAAGCCGTTCCTGTGGAATATCAAATGGTGGCATTTGCTCATCGTTGCGGCCGCCATCGGCCTTACTTATCTGATACAGAACCTGTTATTAAACCTTTACTGGAACCAGAATTTCGCCGACAACCGGATGGAGCACGACATCACGATGGTGACCATGCGAAAGGTCCATCTTTATAGCGATATTCTCGTCTCCACGGCCATTGTCTCGTTCCTTTGGTGGTACTATAGCAGCGACGACGGTTCCGCGTCCGTAGTCGGGCCTGTCGGCACGGTGCGCAGTTTTTACGGCGGCATGCTGTTCACCATGACGTTTCTCCTGCTGCTGAACGCGGTGAATGACTTGGGCGACACGCTTTGGTCGTTCACCAGTCACTACGTCGTGCTCAGCCTTGTCATTTATCCGCTTCTGCTGCTGGTCGGCGGCGTGTTCGTCTATATGCTTTTCAAGAAAATATACCCAAAGTTCTCACTGGGTTTCATGATTGCCCTCCTCGTGGTGAGCTGGTTCTGCGGGAGATTCCTGAACATGCTGCTGCTGCGCTACCATCCCGATCTGTATAACATTCCGTTCGACGGGACTGATTATCATTTCCAATTTTTCGTCACGGTCAGCTATTTCTGCAACTTCGCGTTTTTTGCCGCCGCGTTCTACCTGTACCGGAAGGAGCTGAACGGCGGGGGCGTTAACGGACTGACAGAATCATGAAAAGCTCTGAATGTCGCCGAAACGCCAAGCACTTGTTGAGACTGTCGCTTGCGGGCGTTGTCGCGACGATGGTGGCGATGCTTTCTGCGGGGTGTCATGAGCACGCCTATTGGCACAGGTCTGGGCCGGTGCGGTGTGGCGGGGTCATATCCTCATGCTATTATTACGCGACGTGGTCGTCGGGGGACCTTTACGCCAACGCTTCCAATATGATTAACTTTTTCTATGACAGTAACTATCCTTTTGACAGCGCCATTGTGGCTGTAAGTCACGGCTCTGCCGCCAAATACAAGCCACCGAAGTGCCGAGTGTTTGTGCCAGACTCGATGATCGGCAGGACGATCACCGTCTATAGTCTTGCCCGCAGCGGGAGCGGCTACGACACGCTCTCCCGCCACGACTACCGGGTGGTGAGACTTCCCGACCCCGAGCTCGTTTTGGGATTGTTCCATTCGGGGATTTATTCGCCGGAGGTCATACTGAAGGATCCTGTGGTGAGGGCGTACAATTTCGAGTATGATTATACGGCTGAGTGGGAGGTGGTCTCGTACAGGGTGACGCTGACGGACAAGGAAGGCGTGGTGTTGGCGGAGAAGGCGTGCGTGGGGGATGCGCTGGCGGAGGAGGTGCGGGAGGCGGTGAGGGGGGCGCCGGCGTATTCGGAGTTGAGGTTTCGGGAGGTGGTAGTGAGGAACGGAGATGAGGAGCGAGAGTTAGAAGGATTCTCGGTCTATGTTGATTTTTCCCAATAGATACAATCTGACTGTAACCGTACCCTACCCTATAGGAGCCGTACCATTCAGCATCATGCCACTTTTTTTGAGGCTTTGGGTCTTACCACATAGTAAGGAACCACATTCCCAATCCGTTTCATAACTTTGTCGACCCGCGCAGCATCGCTATACCTGCATGTGCGACGCCTGAAGAGAGCCTCAAAAACATACCGATGGAAAAGTGCAGCAGAGACGTAATGGTAAACACCCATTATCATGCGCTTCAGTGGGGTCCACAAAGGATCAGTGACACCCTTTGGCGCACCATTCAAACCTGTAATAGGATCAATACCTGGACTATCCTCACTGTGGTATCTCTCCCACTCGCTTTCAGAAAGCGTCTGATAGTTGAAAATGATGTCACTGTATATGCGACTTTGGGGGCGAACAAACCGTTCTATAGATGGATGAAGTCGCAACGGATGATCAATAACTCTAACGTAAGGCGGGCCATTCTGTCCAGTCCCTGCCGGTACAATTATGCCCTCCACCTTATCTGGAAAAGTGTCATTCTCATCGCGTAACAAAACTCTGATTTTCTGCAACATAAACCACGCTGTCTTTTGTGTAACCTTGAGTTCGCGTGCCAACTGACAAGATGAGATTCCCTGCTTATTGTTAACAAGCATGTGAATAGCCCTGAACCAAAGCATGAGCGGAAGATTAGTACTTTGGAATATTGTACCAACAAGTACGGAAAATGTCCTTTTACAATGACTACAGATATATCGACCATCTTTCTTATTATAAACTGTTATACAGCCACAGTAAGGGCAAACGGGCGTGTCACCCCAACGTTTTTTAGCAAGATAAGCACGACATTTCTGCTCGTTATCGAATTTGTCAGTAAAAGTTTCGAGAGTCTTGAACTCTACGACAAGTTTTTTTATTGTTTTCATAATAATAATAAATTTTGTTTTTAAAATGCCACTGCAAAGATACAACAAATAATCAAAAAATTTACAAAAACTAATAATTACAAAACAGTCTAATAATCAGAAGATTGCAGAACTTTGAGTCAAATTGTATCTATTGAAAAGAAGGGTATTGTCCCACAAATTTCGTCAAATCCGGATCACCACCCAAACAATCTCACCACATCAAATACTATCATTGTCGCCAACACCCCACCCCCAAAAAAAATCAACACCTCAACCTTCCAATTGCTCCACCCCAAAAAACGCCCCCACTGAAAACCCTTACAATTTCCCAGACACCATCCATACCATTAACTCTAAACCATCAACCATTAACAAAAAAACCGTATCTTTCCTCTGTTATTCGAGGGTGTGTCATAAGTCACTTTTTTGAAAAAAAAACGATATTTGATTATCAAATAGTTACGAGTCAAAAAATGACAATTTTTGGACTTTTGACACACCCTCCTACAGCAATTTCATCATGTCTGTGCATATTCAAAATTTGTGTACATTTGCGCCGCCAAATTTTCAAGGATATGAGCGATAAAGTGACCCTTTTGGACAAATCATTTGTCAAATACATCCCTTCGGATGAAATTGACGAAGCCATCGAGAAAGTGGCGGCGGAAATCACGCTGGAATACCGCTATGACGACCCGATCATGCTTATCACGCTGAACGGAGCCATCGTCTTTGCCGTTGATTTGCTGAAACATCTGGACTTCCCCTGCCGCATCACTTGCGTCAAGATCTCCTCTTACAGCGGCACCGAGTCCACCGGAAACATCAACAGTCTCATCGGTCTCAATGAGGACGTGCGCGGCAAGCGCATCCTCATCCTGGAAGACATTGTGGATACCGGACGTACCTACATCCATCTGCACCAGATGTTGATGGATGCCGGCGCCAAGGACGTGCGCATCGCCACCATGACGATGAAGCCTGATGCTTACAAGGCCGACCTGCCCGTCCACTACGTCGGGCTCAACATCCCTAACAAGTTCGTCGTCGGTCGCGGCCTCGACTACGACGGCTACGGCCGCAACCTCCCCGATATCTATCAGGTAGTTTAATGGTTTTTCCGTAGAGACGCGCCATGGCACGTCTCTACAGATGGCACGCATCAACGTCGGCGGTCTCTCCGCCGGCCTCTATTTCATCCGTGTGACCACCTCCGCGGGCCAGATCACCAGACCATTTGTTAAAAACTAATTCCAAGAGGGCTGCAAGCCCGACACGTATCAACCCAGGGTGAACACAGTGAGCCCTGGGATTATAAGAACATCAAAAAAAACTATAGATATGATCAACATCGTCATGTTCGGTGCCCCCGGCAGCGGCAAAGGCACCCAGGCCAAACAGATGGCCGAAAAATTCCAACTCGAACACGTCTCCACTGGCGACCTGTTCCGTTACGAGATCTCACACAAGACCCCGCTGGGGCTGAAAGCGCAGGAGATCATCAACCGCGGCGACCTCTGTCCCGACGACATCACCCTCGGGATGCTCCGCAACCATATTGAAAAGCACGCCGACAGCAAGGGCTTCATCCTCGACGGCGTACCGCGCACCATCAAGCAGGCCGAGATGCTCGACGACCCGACCTTCTTCACCAACCTCAACATCACCAAGGTGCTCTACCTGAAAGTGGATATGGAAGAGGTGCAGCGCCGCATCCTCAAGCGCGCCGAAATCGAGAAACGTGCCGACGACACGGTCGAGGCCGTAAAGGCCCGCGTGGAGAATTTCTTCGCCCAGACCATGCCGCTTGTGGATTACTACCGCAACCAAGGCAAACTCGTGGAAATCAACGGTATGCAGGACATCGAACACGTATTTGCCGACATCTGCAAAGTTGTTGAGACGCTGTGATAGACTTGGAACTTGAGACTTGAGACGTAAGACTTTTTGGGGGACTCGGGAGGGTTCCCCTTTTCCTGTCGCTCTTTTTGAGTTCTGCAAGTTCCGCCTCAAGAAACGCTTTAGGCATTTGAGGAGAGATTGTTCTTAACCGCTTGATTGTTTTCCCTTGTTTGAACTCCATAGAGCTCGGCCACATCAGAGTCTAGCATCGCCTGCTGGTTTCTCGGATGAAGCAGCCGATTTTTTGGATGATTTTGGCAGGGGAGGATACTATTTTTGCATACTACTGCCTCGCCTCAAAGAAACCAAATGCCTTGTATATCTCCGAATAGGATTTTCCCTCATGTCCGAAAGCTTCGGCCCTGGTTTTCGCCAATTCCAATTTACCTTCTGTGCACAGGTCCGAAACCCATTTTATACCCTGCAAAAACTTCTCTTTTTTCTCGTAATCCGGAATATATTTGCGCAATGCTTTCTCCGTGGCGGTCGAGTCCTTAAAGAACCTGTTCGTGTTTTCATAATGCAACAGGAACCAGTATTCTATGGAAGTGAGACTGTCGCATAGAAGGACATTCTTTTTGTTAGCGTATTTCTAGCGGATGGATTCCAATTTCTTTTTTTCAACTTCATTTCTACTGGCAACATCCGCGTCGAAGATTGCGATGGCAAAACCACCGTCTTGGATGGCTTCCGCTATCTTCTTGTCCATTTCAAATAGCGAAGTAACGGAGAAATAATAGGGCTTTATCGTAAAACGATAGCCCAATAGGGTTCGAATATGCGTGAAATAGTATTGTTCGGTTATCCCTTCTCCGATAAGGGTGACCGAACGCCGTTTTTGAATTCTGTTTTCAATCTTTCTGGCCATAATGTCATTGTTTTTTTAACATCTAATATCTCGTTGTACTTCGTCAATATATCTCCATAATGTACGTTTAGAGCGACACCTGCGTTATTATCCATCTCGGCACGAGAACATGTGTTGTTAGACAATAGCGAAAAAATATCATTAAACTTCTTCTCTTCCCATTCCCCTTCAAATCCCGGGAACCGGAGTTCGGGAACCAATTTCCCCTTTTTCGTTTCGTTGTTCATTTCTAATTGCTAATTACTAATTCCTAATTGCTCATTGATGTCAGCCATTGGGTGGCAGGCACTACGTGGATGGTTTCGTTGTCTTTCTCAATCACCTCTTCGGTATTGAAGGTAATCAGGGTGAGTTTCCGGCAATTGAATTTCTTGGCGCCTTGCACCAAGCCATTGATTTCGCGCTGGCGTGTTTTCTCGGAAGTTATCTGGTAGCTCACCTGTATCAGCTCTTGTACCATGCCGTTTTTGGCCACTAAAAAATCCACCTCAAAAGACTTTTCCTTGTAGTAGAACACTTCGGCGTACTGGTGGTGATAACGGCGCAGTAGTTCGATGCACACTACATTCTCCAAACGCCATCCCAAGTTTTCGAGCGAGAAGGTGTCTTTGCGCTCGCTTGCCATCGCCACATCCACCACATAGCATTTCTCGTTGCGAACCCGCTCGATGGCCTTATATGAGAACTTTTTTACCCCTACAAACAAAAAGGCCTCTTTCAAATAGCCGAAATACTTGTCGGCGGTATGGTTGGATATGCCAAACATCTTGCTGACGGATGTCGCTGAAAACTCCTGTGCGAAATTGTCGGCCAAGTAGGCAGCCATTTTTCTCAACACTTCTTCCTGCCGGATCTTGAAACGCCGCGCGATGTCGTTGCGGATAATGGCGTTGAACAACCCGTCGATATAGTTTTTGGGATTCTCTTCTTTCTGCAATTCGGGAAAACCACCTGTCGTCAGATACCTGTGCAGGGCATTTTGTCGCAAGCCAATGGCCTTGGTTGTGATGGAAGTGGTGTCAACTGCATTGATTCGGCAAAACTCGGCAAACGAGAAGGGATATAGTTCCACCTTGTTGTGGCGGCCTGTCAGATGTGTCATCAATTCATTTGACAGCAACTTGGAATTGGATCCCGTAAGGAAAATGCGTTTCCTTTGTCTAAGCAGTCGGTTGACAAACAACGGCCACGATTCCACATTCTGGATTTCATCAAAAAACATAGCGTTTATATCGCCATAGACAATGTAAATGGCTTCCAGGAGTTTGTTTAAATCCTCGGTTTGTAGTGCCGCCAGCCGCTCGTCATCAAAATTCACAAACGCACACTCGACGGCATTGTCAAGCAAGAATTTTGTGCAAAGCGTGGATTTCCCGCTTCGTCTGACACCGATGACCACTTGTGCCAAACTGCTGTTCGCTGACAATTGGGATGTCTCGAGGCGTTCACAAAAGGTGCTCATATCCTCTGACAGGAACTCCTCTCGTTGGTCGGCTATTATCCTGGCTAATTCTTCTACTAACATACTTCGAAAATTTTCTGCAAAGATACAATTAAATTCCTTATCTTCCCGAATCTTCATACATAAACTTCCTTATTTTTACATTTTCACCATCGCAAACTTCCTTATTTTTCTGTTGCTGTTTTATAATATATTGAAAATCAACAATATAAAGAAAAACGCTATTTTTCAAGATTATTCACGATACCAGTCTCTAATTACAAACCTATGCGCGCCCCGTCCCCACATACCGCAATTACATTATCCTTATGCATATTTAAAATTTGTGTATTTTTGCCACCGATATGAATAATCAAAAAGATAATCACCCTCGCCGCATTGCCGTGCTCGGCTCCACGGGGTCTATGGGCACGCAAGCGCTGGAAGTCATCGCGCAACACCCCGACGTGCTGCAGTTAGAGGTCATCGCCGCCAACTCCAGCGCAGACCTGCTGATTGAGCAGGCGAAGAAGTACCAACCCAACATCGTGGTGGTGGTCCGTGAGGACGCCTACCGCAAAGTGAAAGAGGCTCTTGCCGACGAGGACGTGAAAGTCTTCTGCGGCGAAGAGTCGCTATGCGACGTGTGCGAGATGGACTGCGTTGATATGGTGTTGTCGTGCATCGTGGGTATCGCGGGATTGCGTCCGGCGTATCGCACGGTAGCCTGCGGCACACCCCTGGCCATCGCCAACAAGGAAACCCTGGTGGTCGCCGGCGAGCTCATCATGCGCACCGCCAAGGAGCACAACGCGCCGGTGCTGCCGGTGGATTCCGAGCACTCGGCCATCTTCCAGTGCCTCGCCGGCGAACACTACAACCCCGTCGAGAAGCTGATCATCACGGCTTCGGGCGGCGCGTTCCGGGGCTATACCAAAGAGCAGTTGGAGACGGTCACCCTTAAGGATGCCCTCAAACACCCCAACTGGACGATGGGTCCGAAAGTGACCATCGACAGTGCGAGTCTGATGAACAAAGGCTTGGAAGTTATTGAGGCCAAGTGGCTGTTTGACATGCCGTTAGAAAAAATCGACGTGTTGGTACACCCGCAGTCGGTCATCCACTCCATGGTGCAGTTCGAAGACGGCTCCGTGAAAGCGCAGCTCGGCGTCCCCGACATGCGGCTGCCCATCCAATACGCCCTCTCCTACCCTTTGCGCCTTCCTTTGCCCTACGAGCGACTCGATTTCGCCAAGTACAGCACCCTCACCTTCGAAAAACCTGACAGAGAGGTGTTTCCATGTTTAGACATGGCATACAAAGCCTCTGCTGCCGGCGGTGGAATTCCCTGCGTGATGAACGCCGCCAACGAGGCCGCCGTCCGGATGTTCATGGAGGAAAAAATCACGTTCACCGACATTCCCCGTATCCTGGAACGCGCATTGTCTACCGCTCCTTCCGTAAAAATCTCAACTATCGATGATTACATCGCTTTAGACAACGAAACGAAACAGAAGATTACGTGTATGGGGGCCTAAAGAGTCCAATTTCGTTTCCATTACCATTTTTGGGTACCATTAACGAAAATTAACACTTTTATTTTTCTGATTGTAAGATATTTAACTGAAAAAAGTTTTGTCAAATCGCCGAGCATACGGCGATTTTTTGTATTTTCGCCGCCGAATTTCTGGCGATAGTGGAAAACCGTTAATATCTCACTATCAGCCAGAAACAAATTTCAAAGGATAATAAAAAATGTTAAATATGAAGAAAGTTTTACTGTTATTGACCACATTCACAGCATTATGTTCACTCGCGGTTGCGCAGATTTACCAATTGCCAAACGGCGGGTTTGAGACTTGGTCGGGGAGTTCTACCTCCCTTCCCACAGGATGGCACTCGTTTAGTGATGCAACAGGAACTTGGGCCTGGGCAGCTCCTGACAACCATCATACAAGAATTGAGCCTGGCCATAGTGGTTCTTTTTGTTGCAAAATTTATCCTATAAAAGTGATGGGTGTTACTGCTAATGGCAACCTAACAACTGGCTGTGTAAATGCAGGCAGTACGTCGGCAAGTGGATCTGGTAATTATAATTATAGTAATACTTCAGGTGGCAAATGTCAAGCATTTAACGGATACCCAGACCGCTTGAGTTTTTGGGCTTCCTTTTACGCCACATCGACGACCACTGAGGCACGTTTAAGCGCTATCATTCACGACAACACTTCCGTGCATGACCCCATATCGGGTTATGAGTCGCACGTGGTTGGCTATCTGTACAAAACATTTACCAGAACCACGAGTTCCGATGCCTCTTCTTCTTTGCAGAACAATTGGACACATTACACCGGTGATTTCGATTATGACACCTATAACCAATACAATAAAACCCCTTCGTATATTCTACTCACATTCACCACAAATAAAACGCCGGGTGCTGGAAGCACAAGCGACATTCTCTTTATGGATGACATCGAAATGATTTACATCGGCAAGATGAACGACATCAAGGTGGGTGGTGTCACCATTCCAGGTTTCAACCCAAACACCCTTGAATACACCGTCTGCTACAGCGGTTCGATCCCGACAATCACAGCCACAGCAGCATCAAAAGTTACCCGAGACCGTAATCTCTTGAACATTACGACGCCAAATGCGAGCAACAACTACACAGCCACCATCAACCGTCCGGGTTCCGACACCACCTACACCATCCACTTTGTGCAAGCTCCCACCGTCAATGTGAGCCCGTCATCCGTATCTGTGTGTCCAAACGAGACAGTCACGCTTACGGCTTCCGGTGCCAACACCTACAGTTGGAGCGACGGTTTGGGCAACAACGAAACGGCAAACGCACCAACCTCAACTGTGGGTACAACCCAATACACTGTCACCGGCACGGCCACCAACGGCTGTACCGCCACGGGCACGGCCACCGTCACGGTGAAGCAGACCCCGACAATCACTGTCAACGGCAGCACAAGCGCCACGGCCTCCATCTGCTCGGGCGCGACCACCACGCTGAACGCGGTTTCCAACCCGGCGAACGCCACGCTGACCTGGGCGGGCGGCTCCACAACGACCAACCCGCTGACGGTCAACAGCGCGGGCACCTACACCGTGACCGCCAACTTAGAGGGCTGCACCTCCACGGCCACCGTCACGGTCACCGCACATGAGAACCCCACAGTCAGCATCAGCGGACCAACAAGCCTCTGCACCGGCACCACGGCAACTCTCACCGCTACCAGTGGTCTCGCCAGTTACAGTTGGAGCGGTTCCGTCACAGGCACCGACGCCTCCCTGCCTATCAACTCCGGCGGAAACTACACGGTGATCGCCACCGACGCAAACGGATGCTCCGGCACAGCCTCTACAACCGTCACGTCCAAAACCACCCCGACAATCACCATCAATGGTACCACGGCTCTCTGCGAGGGCACTTCCGGCACCCTGACCGCGACCGTCACGCCATCTAACGCGACCGTCACCTGGACGGGCGGCAGCACCGGCAACACTTTGTCCATTAATAACGACGGCACCTATTCTGCGACCGCCAGCCTTGACGGGTGTGAGAGTTCAGCCTCCGCCACCGTCACGGCGGCAGCAGCCCCGACAGCACCCACCGCGAATAACGGCTCCCGCTGCGGCACCGGCACGGTAAACCTCTCCGTCAATAGTGTAGATGGGTGCACGTACCACTGGTATACTTCTGCTGGCACGCAAACCGAAGCCGGCAGCGGCAGTACCTTCACAACTCCGAGTATTTCCAACACTACCAACTACTGGGTCAGTGCACAAAACGCCAACGGGTGTAATTCTGAGCGCGTGCAAGTGACGGCCACCGTCCATGAGCTGCCTTCCTCACCCAGCGTTTCCAACATGAGTGTGTGCGGTACGAGCGACATCACGCTGACCGCCACCTCCACCAACACGGTACAATGGTATACCGATGCTGAAGGAGAAAATCAAACAACCACAAATCAAATAGTTACAAACAACACCACGTTCTATGCCGCCGCCATTGACGGAAACAACTGCCGCAGTTTGCTGGCTCCGCTGGTCGTTACTGTAAACCCGATACCGGCGGCTCCGGAGGTCACCCAACCCAATGCTTTCTGTTCGAACAGCAGTGTCAGCGTGCAGCTTACCGCCACTCCGGCAAGCGGCTGCATCGTCAAATGGTATAACAGCGACATGAGCAGCGCGGGACAAGGCAGCCAGACGAAGACGGTCGATGCCTCCACCACTTTCTACGCTACTTCATTCAACAACAACACACAGTGTGAGAGCGACGTAACCGATTTCAACGTAGTCATCAATGGTATTCCGTCAGCGCCTGTTCTCACTTGCGATCCCATTTGTGGTGCCGGCAGCGACACCATGACCGCCACCGCCGGCGACGGCCTGACAGTCAAATGGTACACCGACGACGAGACCTACCTGGCCGATGGTGCCACCTACATCACCAATCTCTCCACCACCACCCATTTCAAAGCCAAGGCGGTGAACAGCGCCACCGGCTGCGAAAGCCCCATGGCCAATGTAACTGCTGTGGTGAACGAGGTTTACCATGTCAATGATTCCAAAACCGCCTGCGGTTCCTACACTTGGGAGGGCACAACTTACGACCAGAGTGGTAGTTACACAAAAACACTGACCAGCAAGAACAATTGTGACAGTATTGTAACCCTGCAACTCACCATTAACCAAGGCTACAACCATTCCTTCGACACCACGGTTTGCGACCAGTTTGTCTGGCAAGGATCAACCTACAGCACCTCGCAAGATATCACCAAAACGTTAAAGAGCGTAGACCAGTGCGACAGCACGGTGACCTACCATCTCACCGTCAAAAAGAGCACGCAATCCGCTCAGTCCCTGACTCTGTGCGAGAACCAGCTGCCCTACGATTTTCACGGCACGAGCATCACTTCCGAAGGTGTCAAGACGATCAAGATGACCAACGCGGCCGGTTGTGACAGCACCATCACATTGACGGTGACCGTGAATCCGCAGCCAGGATTGCCGACCGTAGCGAATGTCAGCCTTTGCGGTGCAGGCAACAAGACGTTAACGGCTTCCGCCGGCACCAACGGCACTGTCTGCCAATGGTACGCAACCGAAAACGGAGACACGCCTTTCCAGACGGGCAACACCTATTCGAACACGTTCTTCGAAAACACCACTTATTACGTATCGAGTTACAACAGCAACAGCGGTTGCGAGAGCGGGCGAATTCCCGTCAATGTTATGGTGAACGCCGTGCCCGCCGTGCCGACGGTGAGTAAAGTTTCCCGTTGCGGCGCCGGTGAGGTCACCTTGACCGCCACAGCCGACAACATCGCCACCACCTGCCGATGGTTTGCCAACAACACCACAAACACTCCATTGTTCACGGGCTACGAATACACCCGCAATGTAACCTCCGCACTCAATATCTACTTTGTGGAGAGCTACAACGAGAACACCGGCTGCAGCAGCCCGCGTGTGCGTGACACTGCAGTTGTGAACCCTGTACTTGTCGCGCCGACAGTTACCTCCCCCTCCCATTGCGGTCCTCTTACCGCCGACCTCGCCGACTATGTGACGACCTCCGCCGACCTCTTCCGCTGGTATGACGCTAACGAAAGCCTGTTAGCCGAAAATGCCCACTACAATACCACCGTCAGCGAGCCGACCACCTATTTAGTAAGTGTATATAACAGCACCACCACCTGCGAGAGTAACAAAACGACCCTGAACGTCACTATCAACCCGACCTATACCCCGCAGTCTATTTATGACACGGTGTGCCAATATGCCGATTATAACAACCATGGCATCCAACAAACCTTCAACACCACCGGCGAAAAGAGCTTTGTCATCAACACAAAGTCCTCCACCGGTTGCGACAGTGTGGTGACCTTATATGTATATGTAAAGCCCCAAGTCACCTACAGTTTCAGCGACGAAAACTGTGAAACTTATTCTTGGAATAATCAAACATACAATGAATCAGGTGTTTACACTCAAACATTCACTGCAGCCAACGGTTGTGACAGCGTGGTAACGTTACAGTTGACGATTCATCCTGCCGTCACCTCTGAATTCTCCGCCCAAGAGTGCGAAAGTTACACGTGGAACAACGAGACCTACAGTGCCTCCGGCGATTATGTCCAGCATTTTCAGACTTCGCACGGTTGCGACAGTGCGGTGACCTTGCACCTGACCATCCTTCCCTCCTACGAACTTGGTTATGACACCACCGCCTGTGTACAGTTCGTCTGGAACGGCCAGACTTACGACCAATCCGGCGATCACACTCAGACTTTCAAAACCGTGGACAACTGCGACAGCATCGTGACGATGCACTTGACCCTTTATGAGCCCGTGTCCGTGGTTTTCCATGAGGAAGTTTGCGCCGGAACCACCTATACAGGTCACGGATTTACCGAAACCTTTGACCAACCCGACACCTACATGCTGATTCACAACGGAAAGTCAGTCCATGGTTGCGACAGCACCACAACCCTTTACTTGACTGTGAAACCGGTGTTTGCGGAAGAACTTTACGAGACCATCTGTGCCGGAAGCAGTTTCTTCTTTAATGGTGAAGAGATCAACGAGGAGGGCGACTACACCGCCCATCTCACCGCCTCAAACGGCTGCGACAGCATGGTGGTCCTGCACCTCTCCTTCTATCCGGAGCGGCATCAGGAATACTATGCGGAAATATGCAGCGGCGAAACCTACAACGGCTACGGCTTTACCATTGAAGAGCCCACGGAGACATTAGACCATCTCCACATGGACACCGACATCAACGGCTGCGACAGTATCACCACCCTGCATCTGACCGTTCACCAACCTGTCGTAACCGATATTCCCGTAACGCTCTGTCTCGGAGATACTTATCTTGATAATAATTTTGAGGTTAACGCCATGGAAGTCGGCACTTTCACCTATACACAAAATCTGCAGACCAGCCATAACTGCGACAGCATTGTAAACCTTATCGTAACGGTGAACCCCATCAGCACACGCGAGCTGACCGATGAAACATGCCAGTTCGCTAACTATACGGAATACGGCTTCAACACCACCTTCACCGAGGCGGGCCAGTATACATTAAGCAACATAAGCCAGAACGTCTATGGCTGTGACAGTGTGACCACGCTCACCCTGACTGTGCATCCCGTATTCGAAACTGAGGTTTATGACACCATCTGTTTTAATAAGTCATACAACTTCCACGGTACCATCCTGTCTACCACTGGCGACTACACCACCACCCTGTCGTCCGTCCACGGTTGCGACAGCGTCATCTACCTGCATCTCTATGTGCGTCCGGAGAAACGTCGTGAAATCAGCGCTGACATCTGTTACGGAGAAGCGTACAACGAATACAACTTCTCCATTGCCCAAGCCTTAGAGACGCAAGATTACAGCCATGTGAACGATGACATCAACGGCTGCGACAGCACCACCGTGCTCCATCTCACCGTTCATCAGCCCCAAACCACAAATATTCCCGTAACTCTTTGTAATGGAGACGAATACAATAATTACGGATTCCATTTCACGGCTTCAGAGTCCACCACATACACCCAAAACCTGCAAACCACATACGGCTGCGACAGTACGGTGAACCTCGTCGTGACGGTGAATCCTACTCATCATGTAGTTTTGAATGGCGAGGTGTGCGTCAACGACACGTATAGCGAAAACGGTTTTGACACGCTCTTTGCACAGGCCGGCACTTACACGCTCTTCCACTACGGAGAGAATGTTTTCGGCTGCGACAGTGTAACCGAGTTGCGCCTGACCGTGCGTCCCGACTACCACCAAAATATCTCCAAGATGATTTGTGAAAGCGGCAGTTACGTATTTAACGGACAAACGCTCACCGAAGCCGGCGTCTACACCGCAGAACTGCAATCCCAATACGGCTGCGACAGCATTGTGACGCTGACCCTCACCGTGGGTGCAGAATTCCGCGACACCATCGACGCACACGTCTGCTACGGCGATTCTTATACGCAGAACGAATTTAACATCCAGAATGCAACCGAGACGCAGTACCACGAGCGTCAGTACACCGACGTTTATGGTTGTCCGGCGACCACGGTGCTCCACCTCTTCGTCCACGAGTTGAACACCACCGACCTCTACAGCACGCTCTGTCTCGGGGAAACCTATCGTCTGAACGGATTCAACGTGACGGCCACGAAGGTTGGCGACACCACATACACGCGCGTCATCCCCACCGTTTATGGTTGCGACAGCACGATTGTGCTGCACGTCACCGTAAATCCGAAGAGCATCGTAGCGTTGACCGACGAGATCTGCGCCGGCAACCGCTATCAAGCCAACGGTTTCGACACCTTGTTCACAGAAGCCGGAGTTTTCACGCTCACCAATCTCGACCAAAACGTTTACAACTGTGACAGCACAACGACGATGACACTGACGGTGTGGCCGAATCTTGCGAGCAGCATCGACACCACCCTCTGTTTCGGCAGCAGTTTCGACTTCAACGGCAAAGTTCTCGACATAGCCGGCATCTACGTTGACACGTTGCAGACCATTCACGGTTGTGACAGCGTAGTCACGCTCACGCTTGATTTCTATCCCGAGAATGTCAAGGAGTTTGCCGATACTGCCTGTGTTTCTTACACATGGAATGAAACCACTTATACGGAATCTGGCGACCACATCCAGCATTTCACCGATATTCACGGCTGCGACAGCACCGTGACGCTGCATCTGACGATCTATCCCGCCAGCATCGGCGACACGACCGCTTTCGCCTGTAATACCTTCGACTGGTACGAGCACACCGGCATCACCGCCTCCTGCGATAACCTCACGCACACCTTCAGTAACGTGTTCGGTTGCGATTCTGTTGTAACGTTGCATCTCACGGTCGGACACAGCAACACTGGAGACACCACTGCCTTCGCTTGCAACACCTTCGACTGGTACGAGCACACCGGCATCACCGCCTCTTGTGATAATCTTACGCACACATTTACTAATGCCAGCGGTTGCGACAGCGTGGTGACCCTGCACTTAACGGTCGGACACAGCAACACCGGCGACACCACTGCCTTCGCCTGTGACACCTTCGACTGGTATGAGCACACCGGCATCACCGCCTCTTGCGATAATCTTACGCACACGTTCACCAATGCCAGCGGTTGCGACAGCGTGGTGACCTTACATCTAACCGTCGGGCACAGCAACACCGGCGACACCACCGCCTTCGCTTGTGACACCTTCGATTGGTACGAGCACACCGGAATTACTGCTTCTTGCGACAACCTTACTCACACGTTCACCAATGCCAGCGGTTGTGACAGCGTGGTGACCTTGCACCTGACGGTCGGGCACAGCAACACCGGCGACACCACCGCCTTCGCCTGCAACACCTTCGACTGGTACGAGCACACCGGCATTACTGCTTCTTGTGACAATCTTACACACACATTCACCAATGCCAGCGGTTGTGACAGCGTAGTGACCTTGCATCTGACGGTCGGTCATAGCAATACCGGCGACACCACCGCTTTCGTCTGCAACACCTTCGACTGGTACGAGCACACCGGCATCACCGCTTCTTGTGACAATCTTACGCACACGTTCACCAATGCCAGCGGCTGCGACAGCGTAGTGACTTTGCATCTGACGGTCGGTCACAGCAATACCGGCGACACCACCGCCGTCGTCTGCAATACCTTCGACTGGTACGAGCACACCGGTATTACCGCTTCTTGCGATAATCTTACGCATACATTTATCAATGCCAGCGGATGCGACAGTGTGGTAACCCTTCATCTCACCGTCAACTACAGCAATGCGGGCGATACTTCCGCCGTAGTCTGCGAAAGCTTCGACTGGTACGAGCATACTGGCATCACCGCATCCTGCAGCAACCTCACGCACACCTTTACTAATGCCAGCGGCTGCGACAGCGTGGTGACCCTCAACCTCACCGTCAACTACGGCACGCACAACGTGACGGAAACGGCCTATTGTGACCAATTCAGCTGGAACGGCGAAATCTACGACTCCACGGGTATTTACACGTACGAATATGTAAACACCGTCAACTGCCCGAGCACGGACACGTTAAAGCTCACCATCCACAATTCCGCTTCAACCACCGAGAATATCGTCATCTGCGACAGTGAGCTGCCCTACACCTACGGTGACACCGTCTTTGCCGTCGGCACCCCGGCTCAATCCACGCTTATCACGCATCACACTACCATCAACGGTTGCGACAGTGTCGTAACGCTCAATCTGACCGTCAACCCGACATACAGCACCGACACTACCGTCAACATCTGTGATGTGGATCTGCCTTACATGTGGGGCGACGAACAATATTGGGAATCAGATGTTTACACTATTCCATATACCACTGTCAACAATTGTGACAGCATCATCAACCTTCACCTCAATGTTCACCCGACTTACAGTCAGGACACGACGGTGACAGTCTGCAACGGCGCGCTGCCCTACCAGTTCGATGCGAATCACAGTTTCACCGCTACAGGTGATTACACCATCAACTTGTTGACTGCCAACGGCTGCGACAGCACTTGGACACTGCACCTGACCGTCACGCCGAACACCGAGCACACGGTGACGCACACCATCTGCGCCAGCGAGTTGCCGCACTCCTTCATGGATACCGTCTTCACTGAAGCTGGACAATATGACATCGTGGAAGCTGATGCCGACAACTGTCTCACCATCACGCACTTCACGTTGATCGTCAACCCGATTTACCACCACTACGACACCGTAACCGTGTGCGAAGAGACGCTGCCATACCTGTACGGAACAACGCCGTTGACAGAAACATCCGACTACGACATCCACTACAGTACGGTCAACACCTGCGACAGCCTCATCACCGTCCACTTCACGGTAATCCCGACGGCCATGAGCGCTGACGAACTGTACGTCTGCGCCAGCGACTTCCCTGTGGTCTATGGAGACAGCACCTTCAACGAGGCGGGCGTTCACTACGTGACCTTCCAACGGGACGGTCTTTGTGACAGCATCGTAACGTTAACGCTGCTTCAGGCGCAGGAATACCTCTTCACCGAAACCGACTCCGTGTGCGACCACGCGCTTCCGTATCTATGGCGCGGTAGAGAACTCACCCAAAGCGGCATCTATTTCGACACGTTGACCAGTATCCACCAATGTGACAGCGTATATCGTCTCTCATTGACCGTAAATGAGACACAACTCATCGAAAGCAATCCTATCGTTTTGTGCAACGGTTCCAGTGAGATTTGGCGCGGCATGACGCTGACACAGGCCGGCGTTTACAGAGACACGGTGAACAGTGCGACCACCGGCTGCTATGAGATTCACCAAGTCAGCGTCACGGTCAACCCGTCGTACCTCTTCCACGACACCGTGACCATCTGTAGCGACGAACTTCCATATCACTGGCACGGCATGACCCTCAACGAGGCCGGCACCCGCGAGGACTATAACCAAACGGTGAACCTGTGCGACAGCATCTACCGTCTCACGTTGATTGTCAACCCGTCGTATCATACCACCGAAACGGCTTCCGCCTGCGACTATGATCTGCCGTATATATGGCACCAGCAGACGATTTCAGAGAGCGGCACCTATTATGACACGCTGTACACGGGTGCCGGTTGCGACAGCACCTTCACGCTTACCTTCACCGTCAACCCGTCGATCCATGAAGTTGCCCAAGACACTATCTGTGACACCGAATTGCCTTACCCATGGCGCGGTCACAACCTTACAGCCGCCGGCACCTACTACGACACGATTCCGAACAATTATGGCTGCAACGATGTGTATGAGATGCAACTCACGGTCAATATGAGTAACATAACGACCATCCACGACACGATCTGTCAGGGAGGTTGGTACATAGCCAACGGCTTTGACACATTAGTGACGCAGGCAGGCACATTCTACGATCAGCTTACGTTCACCAACGCCACAGGATGTGACAGCACCGTGAATCTCATCTTGCAGGTGATGCCGACCTACCTAACCGAGACCGACGCCTCCACTTGCGAAAACGTGCCCTATCTGTGGCGAGGCGGCGAGTACTCCGTCCCGGGCGACTATTACGATTCGCTGACCACCGTTTACGGCTGCGACAGTGTCTTTGTGCTGCATCTCTCGCTCAACCCGACTTACGACATCTACCTGAGCGACTCGGCGGTGACCTTCCACGAGTACAGTTACGAGGACTTTGTCATCACGCCGACGGACAGCGGCACCTACAACTACGACATCCAATACTACACAATAGCCGGCTGCGACAGTATCGTGCATCTGACGATTTATGTCGCCTTCAACGACGGGGTTGAGGAGTTCACGATGACGCCGGAGTTCACCTTCTACCCGAACCCTGCCAGCGTGACAGTGAACATCCGCGGCGAGCGCATGAGGAGCGTGGAAGTCTTCAACATGAACGGGAAACTGCTCTACCGCAGCGAGGCGGAGACGCCGGAGTTCACCCGGATTGACGTTACTTCCTACCCCACCGGAAACTACTTCGTCCGCGTGCTTCTGAACAACGGACAGGCCGTGACCGGCAAGGTAGTGGTAAGCAGGCGTTAGTCGAAAGCGCCTATAAGAATACGCAAAAAGCGCGGGAATCTCGAAAGATTTCCGCGCTTTATTATTTTACGAAATATTTTCCGCCTTTATTTTTCCAGGCGGATACGGGCATCGACGGCGGTGACATACCGCGGGTTGCCCAACAGCGGGTTGAGGTCCATCTCCGCAATCTCGGGAGCGGCCTGCACCAGCGCGCTCACGCGGGCGACCTGATCGGCGTAGAGATCAAGGTTGACCGGTTCCTGGCCGCGCACGCCTTGCAGAATCTTGTAACCGCGCAGTTTTGTGAGCATCTCTTTGGCTTCGGCAGCTGTAATCGGCGCAAGGGCACTCTGTACATCCTTCAGCACCTCAATGAAAATACCGCCTAGACCGAAGAAAATCTGATGCCCAAACTTCGGGTCGCGTATGGCACCGATATAGACATCCGTGCCATCCAACATCGGATACATCTCCACCGCGTATGTTTCCGGGATAACAATGAGGCGGTCGAATTCCTTAGCCACGGTATCCAAATCCTTGACACCCAGCGTAACACCACCCACATCGCTCTTGTGCAGCGGTCCCACAACCTTCATGACCAACGGAACATCCTTCGAGCAGCCAACCTCCTTGGCAAACGCCAGAGCGTCCTCCTTCTTGGAGACCTCCACGGACTTCTTGCGGGAGATGCCGGCGGCGTCCAACAATTCGTTGTAGTCGGCAATCTCCATGTAGCCGTCCTTGCAGCGGTCAACGGTGGCACGGATGCGAGCCACGTCAATTTGCGGCAGATCCACCACCTCCGGTTGCGGTTTCGGGGTGTTCCAGACCTTGACGAGGGCATTGCCTAACACGCACTCCTCAGGGAAATTAATGCGACCCTTAGCGATGAAGTCCTCAATTTCCTGTTTCACGTTGATAATGCTCGGCAGCACGGGGAAGATGGGTTTCTTGCAAGTTTTCATCTTTTCATCCAACAGATCGTAAACCTCCTTGTTGGAGAAGAGGCCGGGAGAGCCGAAGATGACGACGGAAAAGTCAATTTCATCGTATTCGTTCTCCACGGTATCAATGATGTAGCCGAGTTGTTCGGCGGTGCCGGTGGCGAGGAAGTCGATAGGATTGCCCACGGAGGAGCCGCCGAAGAGCTTCGCCAAAAGGGCGGGGCTGGCGGGATGGTCCTTCAACGGGGGCACTTCAATACCGCCATTCGACAACACATCGGTGAGCATCACGGCCGGACCGCCAGCGTGTGTGATGACGGCGCAGCGGTTGCCCTTGATTTCGGGATACATAAAGACACCGCAAACAGTGGTGAGTTCCTGACGGTTGTGGCAGCGCACAATACCCGCCTTTTGGAACAGGGCGTCAACGGCGGCATCGTTGGTGGCCAGTGCGCCCGTATGCGATGAAGCCGCACGGCTACCGGCGGCACTGCCGCCGCTCTTGATGGCCGCAATCTTGCAGCCCTTGTTGATGAGGCTGCGACTGTGTTTCAGCAGACGCTGCGGGTCGCCAATCTTCTCCATGTAAAGCATAATGACGTGACTGGAGGTTTCAGGATCGAATGTTTCATCCAGATGCTCCAGCACATCCTCAATGCCGAGTTGCGCACTGTTGCCAACTGCCCACACGCTGTTGAATTTCAGGCCGTTGCTCATGCCGTACTCCTTGATGAAGACGGCCGTGGCTCCCGATCCGGTAATAAAATCAACGCCCTTGGGGTCGAGTTTCGGGATGGGCGTATCAAAGCAGCCGCTGTAGTTGGTGTTGAGGAAGCCCGTGCAGTTGGGACCGATGAGCGAGCCTCCGACACTGTTGATGGTGTCAACGATGTGCTTTTCGATGGCGGCACCCTCTTCGTTCTCCTCAGAAAAACCGGCGCTGACGATGATGAAGCCTCTGCAGCCTTTCTCTTTGGCCAGCACGTCAACGGTCTGGGCGCAGAACTTTGCCGCGATGCAGAGGATAGCGCAATCAACCTGAGGCAGGTCATCGACCTTGGCGTAGCATTTCACGCCCTGCACCTCGGTTTCTTTGGGGTTCACGGCGTATATCTCGCCCTTGAACGCACTCTCTAACAGGTTTTTCAGGGCTTTGCCGCCGGGTTTGTGGATGTCACTTGACGCACCGCATATCACGATGCTTTGGGGGTTTAATAATTTGGGGTTAATCATATTTTTGGTTTAATTTATTTTTTCGTTTCTGCTGACCCCACGCTGCGGCTTCGCCTTGCGTGGGGTTATTTGCGCTTCGCACGTTTTGCCTCTTCGAGGCTGCTTAAGGATTATTCTGCATTACTCGCCGTATCCCATGCCGATTTCCCAATGGATGCCGCGTTCGAAGAGGACATGGAGATTAGGGTTAGTGAGGTTGAAGGCGGCGCGAATCTTATCGCGGGCCTCAGGATAGTCGTCAAGCCAAGCACCAACCATCACATGATATTCGTCGAGCTCGTCATCGTAGAAAATGCGGCCGCGAGGGGTGTATTTGTAATCGCCACGGAACGGACTGTCGAGGTTGTGAGCCTTGTCGTAGTTGTACTGCTTCTTCCAGAGGTACTTGTGGAGTTCTTTACAAGTACGAAGTCCGGCATTGCCGCTCTTGGGCGCCGTTGCAGCATCAATGGCCACCACACCAAACACATCGTGAAGTTGCGGAGAATACCAGAAAATGCCGACTTTGGGATTCTCCTGCTCGCCAAGGGTGGCGTCCATAGCTTCCATAGCGCGCCGGTAGAGTTCATCGTCCGCATTGCACACGGCAGAATATTCCGTGCGGTCTTCAGCCATTGTCTGCGGCTGTCGTTCCCGCCGGAAATATGCCTCGATTTCCTCGCGCACAATCTGCCGTATCTGTTCTTCGGTGATGTCCATTTTCAGTGAATTGTGGTTGGTAATTTGTAGAGACGCGGCACGCCGCGTCTCTACAAACGTCTCACATCTAAAGTCCTAAGTCTTTCTTCAGCGCGTTGATTCTCTCGGCCAAAATTGTATCGACCTCTTCGAGGGTCTGTCCCTGTTCGAGATTTTCGCAAACACTGAAGTAGAACTTGATTTTGGGCTCGGTGCCGGAGGGACGCACGGTAATCTTGCTGCCGTCGGCCGTGATGAACTGCAGCACATTGGACACAGGAAGCTCGATGCGGTCGTTAGTGGTGGAAATCATGTTGCAGGTGTGCTGAAACTTGTAATCGTGGACCTTGAGCACCCTTTGTCCGCCGAGGGTTCTGGGCATATTCTCGCGCAAATCGCTCATGCGTTTCTGAATGGCCTGCATACCCGCCTCGCCCGGCTCTGTCAGGGAGACCATATCTTCCTTAAAATATTGGTATTGTTGGTAAAGTGTCTCCAACTGTTGAATGAGCGTGCGTTTGAAATTGGTCTTGTAGAAGGCGGCCATTTCTGCGATGAGGCAGCAGGCAGACACGGCGTCCTTGTCGCGCACAAAATCACTCACTAGATAGCCGTAGCTCTCTTCACCGCCCACGAGGAACTGTTTCTGTCCTTCCAACTCACGAATCTTCTCGGCAATGTATTTGAAGCCCGTCAACACGTTGAAACACTCGACATTGTAGTCGTTGGCAATCTGCTCGATCAAATCCGTGGTGACGATGGTCTTCACAACGAAATTGTTGTTTTCCAGATGGTTGAATTTAGTCTGTGACAAAACATAGTGGAACAGCAGCGTAGCGGTTTGGTTGCCGTTGAACAACTGGTACTTGCCGCCTTTCCCGCGCACTGCGATGCCCACGCGGTCGGCATCGGGGTCGGTGGCCAGCACGATGTCGGCCTTCACTGCTTTAGCCTTCTTGATGGCCAGTTCCAGGGCGGCGTGCTCCTCCGGATTGGGGGACTTTACCGTCGGGAAATTGCCATCCGTGACGGCCTGTTCCTCCACAATGTGCACATTCTTAAAGCCAAAGTCCGACAAGGCCTGTGGAACCACAGAGATACCTGTGCCGTGCAGCGGCGTGTAGACAATACAGAGGTCTTTGGTTGCAGCCACCACATCAGGATTCAGCGACAGGCGTTTGATAAGCGTAAGATATACATTATCCACGTCTTTACCAATGGAGCGGATCAATTCGGAGTGACCCTCCCACTTAACCTGGTCCACATCTTTGATCTTGTTAACTTCGGCGATGACATTTTTGTCGTGCGGGGGCACCAGTTGTCCACCGTCATTCCAATACACTTTGTAGCCATTGTACTCCTTGGGGTTGTGCGACGCCGTAATCATAATGCCGGCATTGCATTGTAGATGGCGCACCGCGAAAGAGAGTTCCGGAGTGGGACGCAGAGAATCAAACAAATAGACCTGAATGCCGTTGGCAGCAAGGATATTGGCGGAAATACTCGCAAACTCCGAACTAAAATTGCGGGAGTCAAACGAGATAGCCACTTTAATATTTTCTTTGAAGCATTTGAGAAGATAGTTGGCCAAGCCTTGGGTTGCAAAGCCGACCGTATACTTGTTCATACGGTTAGTGCCGATACCCAGGATGCCACGCATACCGCCGGTGCCGAACTCCAACGTTCTGTAGAAAGCATCTGACAGTGCCGCCGGGTCATCCGCTTGCATTCTCAAGATTTCTTGCTTCGTGTTCAAATCGAAATTCCCGTTCAACCAGGAATCAATGTTCATTTGAGTATAGTCTTTTGCCATATTGGGTGATTTTTTATTGTTTATCTTTTTTGTATAGACTTATGATTTAAGACGTAAGATTTTTAACAACCTACTTTTCAAGTTTCAGGTTTCAAGTCCTAAGTCTTAAGTCTCAAGTCTCAGTTGTCCAGTGCGTGGAGTGCGAAGCAGTAGGCGCCGATGGCGGTGGCGCGGGAGGTGCCGAGTTGGGACAAGGTGATGCCCAGACGACGTTGGGTGTCGATGCGGACACTTCTGCCCGTGCCGTAGACTTCAACCTCCTTGGTCTTGCCTTTCACAAACTGCTCAAACTCTTTAGGATCCTCAAGATTATATATGTATGATGGTACACGTGGCAGGGTGTTGCCGTTGAGGGTGTGCATTTCCGTGCGGATTTCACGGAGCAGACCGGACATGTAGAACTTCGCAGCCTTGCTGACACCGCCGCCAAGGACGATGATGCCGTCCATCATACAGGCGGCGTGTGCGATAGCGTAGCCTGCCGCCTCCCCGAAGCGATCAAAAGCCTTCTGAGCGGCCTCCCTATCCCCTTCAAGTGTGCCGTCGGCTATGCGGTAAATATCGTAAGAATCGGTGTAAGCCTCCGCATTGGCGTCTTGTGCCAATTCGCGATAATAGCGCAACACGGCGCGAAGGGAGATGCCTTCCTCTGCGATAAGGGTCTGTTCCCACTTACTGGGCGAACAATAGATTTCCGAACAGCAATTATCACCCACAAACATCTGGTTATGAGAAGTAAGTCCGATGCCGAATCCGGTGCCGAGGATGAAACCGATGAGGTTATGGTACTCCTTCACACCGCCGGCTTCACGAATCTTCTCGTTAAGTTGCGGTAGCGCGCCAGCCAAAGCCTCCCCATAGGTAAAAAGGTCGGCATCGTTGTTGATGAATACGGGCAATCCGAACTGTTCCTTGAGATACGCGCCCAACGCGACACCACCCTCAAAGCATGGAAAATTGGTAAGCCTGTCAGGGAAGACCCCGTTGGGATAATCAGCAGGGCCTGGGAAAGCGAAACTGATGGCCACAGGCCTTTCCGAAAGCTGGTCAATAATATGTTGGAAACCCATCCGAAGATCCTCCAACAGCCGAGGTAGATCATTGGGATGGGTGGGAAGTTCAAAAGTATCCGTGACAGGCTCACAGCCACGCATCGCCGAAAAGCGAAAATGTGTGCCGCCAGCGTCCAAGGTGATAACAGTACGAGAATCGCTATTATACATTTTCTATAAGGTTTAATCGTGCAAAAATACATTTTTTTTGGAATAGAAAAAAATTTAATGGCGAACACAAAAGGCGAACATATAAAAAAGGGCGCCCCATTTCGGGACGCCCTTATTCACATTCTATAATCGACCTCTATCAGTGTGCGTTCTTGCGCAGACATCTGATGCTCTTGCGGTCGCTCTTGAAGTTCGGCGTGTTGGTCAGCACCGTGCCGCAATGGTAAGCGATGCAGGAGGAGAGGACGGAGGTGGTTCCAGTCGGAGCCTCGGAGTTCCAGAAGTGGAAGGCCGTCATCAGATCCTCATAGCGGTCAAGCGCGGCGTTGTAACGGCCACCGGCACGTGCCAAGAAGCCGCTGCCTCCAATACCCTCATAACCAGGCATCCAGTACAAAGTGCTGGGCTCCTTCAACAAGTCTACATCGCCCACCGTGCTGTTCAGCACTTCCACATCGGCCGCCGACGGGATGGCCCAGCCGGCCGGACAGATACCCTGCACGTAATGCGTGCCGTTATCCGCCACAAAGTGGTTGTCAGGAACAGCGTTGATGTCGCCCTCCGTCACGTTCACGGCTGTGTACCAGCTGTACAGGTAGCCGAACTTGTCGAAGTTGGACGTCTCGTCATTGTAGGCGTGGTGATCGCCAACCGGCACGCGCAAGTTCTCGGTGTACCAGCACTGGTAGCCGATACGCGTGTAGTGGTAGGCGTGACCGTCGGACATCGTAATCGTGCCCTCGCAGTCTTCGTACTTCACCGTCACCGTCTGCGTGCACGACGTCATCGCGCTGTCGCATTCGTCATACAGCGTCCACGTCACCGTGTGCGTGCCCACTGCCATCGGGTTCTGAGAGGCGAGGTCGTTCTTGATGGTAATGTGGCTAAGGACTGTCGCCGGCAGACCGAGGGCGCTCGGATCAAGCGTCGCCGTGCCCGTGGTGGCTGTCGTCAGGTTCGTGTCCGCAGTACCCTCGACAAGGGTTACGGTCACGTCGCCCGGACATGCGAAGCCGCTCGTAATCGAGGTCACCTTCAGCACACCGTCAACTGTCGTCACCGTGTAGTTATCCGTCACGTCGGTGCCGCTGTGGGTCACACTATAGGCGGCGATGGTGTTCGCGCTCTCGCCGGCGCAGGTCTGGCTACCGCTCGTGGTGGCTGACACCACATCGGTGCTGGCCTGGCCAGTGGCCGTGAAGCCTGCAGCGGTCAATGCCTCGCCGTCATACACCTTCGTGGCTCCGTCAGCCGTGATGATCAGGTTAGCCTTGGTGATTGTCAGCGTCACGTTGAACACCGGCGTGTAGTTACCCTTGCCGCTGCTGATGTCAAAGCCGCTTTGGACAGCCGCCAGTGCCATCATGTAGAAGAACTGGTTGTCCGTGCAGGTGTACTCACCCACATTGTAGGATTCCGTCTTCACCGTACCGGCCGTGAAGTACTCGCCATCCACTAAACCGGAGATGGTCCAGCCGTCGGTCGTACCGTTGGTCAGGTTGGCGGGAACAGTCACCTTCAGGGTATCGCCGTCGTAGGTCTTGCTTGCCGTCAGGCCAATGTTGACCGTGCGCGGCGTCAGGTTCACCGTACCGTAGGTCAGCGTCTTGGTGCCCAAGTAGGCCGCCTCATGGGTGATACTGTAGGTGAAGATATTGTTGTTGGCCGTATCGTTGGCATCGTACACGTTGGTCACGCCCGTGAACGTCGGCGTCACCGTCAGCGTGTCATTTGTCGGCAGGACGAACTTCAAGCCGTTAGAGCCGGCTAGCGGCGTAATAGCTGCACCGTCGTAGGTCACCGTATAGTGTTCGAATTCACCGGAACCGGGCTCGCCAGAACCGTGTCCGCCATGCGTTGCGCCATCATAGGTGATTGGCGAAGCAGCGCCGTCGGAAGTCACTGTGATCGGTGCCAAGCTGCCCGTGATACAGAGTTGACCGAGAACCGTGTCTATCGTGTAGTTGGTGGCAAGGAACGCGCCGGTGGTCGTGTACTCAATGGTGTTGTCCACACACGTGCTGATGGCGGTCACCGTACCCGTGGTGTGGATACCAGTCACCTCTCCAGCCACAAAGCCGTCGCCAGTGATTGTGAAGACCGGCTGCACCAACGGTGTACCGTCATACAACTTAGAACTGTCAGCCGTGGTGATATGGACGATACGCTTAGTAATCTTTTGCGTGAAATCGTAGGTCACCGCGTAGTTACTGATGCCATCCGTGGTAGCAAACGGGGTAGTAATCAACGAAGTACCCGTAGTGCCGTCGCCGGTGTAAACACCCACATTCTTGTTGCCAGTGGTCGTCACCGTACCTGCCGTGATGGTCGCACCGTTCACAAGACCCACGATAGTCCATCCATCGGTCGTGACCATATAGTCACTCTCGAAGACGGTGCCGTCGTACTTCTTGGTAGTGTCGAGGGTGATGGTGAGTACGGCGGGATCCACATGGATATTCACAGTCTCCTGCTTGTAGCCGCAGTTCGGTGTCTGGGTGCTGGTAGCCGTGAAGGTCACCGTATGGTCACCGACGGACTCCGGCGTACCGGAGAGCGTTTTCGTGGCGGCGTCATACGACAGACCTGCCGGCAGCGTCGTGTAGGTCAGATCCGCATGGCTGCTGTAGGTAACCACAACATTATCAATAGCCTGACCGAAGGTCTTAGTCTGCGTGGCGTTAGTCACTGAGAGCAGCACCTCCGGATTCACTGTAACGGTGAACGTAACCGGTGTGCCAGTGCAACTGATGCCGTTGTTCGTATAGGTCGGCGTCACCGTGAAGGTGGTCGTCTGCACTGTCGTGGTGGTGTTCTTCAGCGCCGTCACATCAATATTGGTGTTGCCGCTTGCCGCGAGACCAGTGACATTCGTCGTGTTGTCACGCGTCCAAGAGTAACTCATAGTACCGTCCGTGATTGTCGTGGAGAAGTTGACTGCGGCCATGTTGCTGTCACTGCAGACAGTCTGGTCGGCGGGCGTGTTCATCACGACCTGCGGGTTAACCACTACTACAAACGTGCTGTCCGCACCCTCGCAGCTGATGCCGTTGTTCGTATAGGTCGGTCTCACCGTGAAGGTAACCGTCTGGGCCGTCTCGGTCAGGTTGCTCAACGCGGTGGCGGCGATGTCGCCTGTGCCGCTGGCGGCAACGCCCGTCACGTTCGTCGTGTTGTCGCGCGTCCAAGCGTAACTCATCGTGCCGTCCGTGATGGCCGTCGTGAAGTTTACAGCAGCCATATCAGCACCGTGGCAGATCGTGTCGTTGGCCAGCTTGTCCATACGAACCTGCGGGTTCACCACTACTACGAATGTGCTGTCCGCACCCTCGCAGCTGATGCCGTTGTTCGTATAGGTCGGTCTCACCGTGAACGTAACCGTCTGCGTCGTCGCCGTCAGGTTGCTCAACGCGGTGGCGGCGATGTCGCCCGTGCCGCTGGCGGCGATGCCCGTCACGTTGGCCGTGTTGTCGCGCGTCCAAGCGTAACTCATCGTGCCGTCGGTGATGGCCGTAGTGAAGGTCACTGCAGCCATATCAGCACCGTGACAGATCGTGTCGTTGGCCGGCTTGTCCATACGCACCTGCGGGTTCACCACTACCACAAACGTGCTGTCCGCACCCTCGCAGCTGATGCCGTTGTTCGTATAGGTCGGTCTCACCGTGAAGGTAACCGTCTGAGCCGTCGCCGTCAGGTTGCTCAGCGTCGTGGCGACAATGTTGCCCGTACCGCTCGTGGCGATGCCCGTCACATTGTCGTTGTCGCGTGTCCAGGCGTAGGTCATCGTTCCGTCGGTGATGGCCGTCGTGAAGTTCACTGCAGCCATATCAGCACCGTGGCAGATCGTGTCATTGGCCGGCTTGTCCATGCGCACCTGCGGGTTCACCACTACCACAAACGTGCTGTCCGCACCCTCGCAGCTGATGCCGTTGTTCGTGTACGTCGGACGAACCCTGAAGGTAACTGTCTGAGCCGTCGCCGTCAGGTTGCTCAGCGTCGTGGCGACAATGTTGCCCGTACCGCTCGTGGCGATGCCCGTCACATTGTCGTTGTCGCGCGTCCAAGCGTAGCTCATCGTACCGTCGGTGATATCCGTGGAGAAGTTCACTGCTGCCATCTGCTCGCCGTGGCAGATCGTATCGTTGGCCGGCTTGTCCATACGCACTTGCGGGTTGACAACAACCACAAACGTGCTGTCCGCACCCTCGCAGCTGATGCCGTTGTTCGTGTACGTCGGGCGCACCGTGAAGGTAACTGTCTGCGTCGTCGCCGTCAGGTTGCTCAGCGTCGTGGCGACAATGTTGCCCGTACCGCTCGTAGCGATGCCTGTCACATTGTCGTTGTCGCGCGTCCAGGCGTAGCTCATCGTACCGTCGGTGATATCCGTGGAGAAGTTCACTGCCGCCATTTCAGCACCGTGGCAGATCGTGTCGTTGGCCGGCTTGTCCATGCGCACCTGCGGGTTGACAACAACCACAAACGTGCTGTCCGCACCCTCGCAACTGATGCCGTTGTTCGTGTACGTCGGTCTCACCGTGAAGGTAACCGTCTGCGTCGTCGCCGTCAGGTTGCTCAGCGTCGTGGCGACAATGTTGCCCGTACCGCTCGTAGCGATGCCTGTCACATTGTCGTTGTCGCGCGTCCAGGCGTAGCTCATCGTACCGTCGGTGATATCCGTGGAGAAGTTCACTGCCGCCATTTCAGCACCGTGGCAGATCG
>Ga0310696_10000938_pt1 | contig 42963 bp, 33 predicted proteins | sample AusTroGonzalo_MG_4_FD_203885 | JGI IMG/M metagenome (GOLD analysis project Ga0310696, IMG submission 203885) | Bovine rumen microbial communities from tropical cattle in Woodstock, Queensland, Australia - Gonzalo_02 (v2) (version 2) | ecosystem: Host-associated > Mammals > Digestive system >... | reverse complement strand
GAACCTAAAATACAGGAAACAAAAACCGTAAAAGTCAGCCATGAGGAAAAAGTTCTTGAAAAGAATTCTTTTGAAAGAAAATAAAAGATTATCAGAAAAATACAGGCATTAATGCTTCCCAAAAGTTCTAAAGTAAAAATATTTATCCCGAATATTCTGAACCCCGAAGCATTTATCAAATAGGCAAGCGGGGCATAAATACAAAGAATATCTTTGTACAGTACCTTGCCCTGTAAAATTCCCTCTGGAATTATCATTTCTCTGCCGATATCGGTAAAAATTCCCTGATAATGCCCTGTAAAAGCAATTGAAAACAAAGTGAAAATCGCAATTATACTTGCGATTTCACAAAAATTTAAGTATTTAAAGTTTGAAAAAAAATTCTTCATTTCCGCTTATTCTGTCAAAAGCTTCATTGAAAGCGGTGCCTGCGTTTCACCGTTTAAAATTTTATCCGTTTTACGTATTTTTTCTGCAATTGTTTCTATTTTATCATCCCAGACAAAATTGTCATTGACGAATTTTTCCGCCTTTTTAACATTACCCGAAAGCTGAATTTCAACAATTTCTTTTAACATGTCCTGAGCTGCCAGAACAGCTTTATCCAAATCAATTTCGATTAAATTGTTGTCATTTATTTTTACGGCACCTTTACTTATTAAATAATGTGTTTGCATTACAGAGCGGACTCTGTGAGCCTGCGTCATTTTCGGCTTAGCTTTAAGGAAATTATCAACTACTGAAGTTACAATAATTTGTTTTCTTTGTTCAGTGGTATACATTTTTTCTTTGGTAAGAAAATCAACAAATGCCAGAGATGCCATATCAGCTTTGTTTTCTTCAATAATTGACTGGTATTGACCGAGTTTTTCGGTACCTGAGTTAGGTCCTAAAGAATGAGCATTTTCATGCCCGATTGTAAACCAATGGTCAGCTTCGGGATTGTAGTATTTATGAAGTTCCGGAACAAGGATTGCATCAATTTTATCCTTTACCCTGACAGGGTCTGCCAAACTTTGTCTTACCTGACGATGATAAACGTTTCTTCTTCCGCCGCCTATTGTTAATGACAACTTATCATCATTGGGAAGATTTTCGGCAATTGTTATACCGCCTCTGTATGCACCGCAGTCACCCGCCATAGTAACCAAATCAACATCGACCATTGTCTGTTTATTATCATTTTGGGAAATGTTTTGGGAATATTGTTCTTTCAAAGGCATTAATTCTGCCAATTTGGGTAAAAACTGTTTAATTTTCAACAAATCCTGTGTAGCTTTCCTGTTAACAATACCGACTCTGCAGCCCAATGAATCTTTCGGAAGCGGTGTTATACCCAAATCTTCAAGCATTTGACTTAAAACAGGATTAGACAAAATTGATTTTGTCATAGTATCAGCATAAGACTCTCTTGTAATCGTAAATTCAAGAGGAGTATCCTGCAAAGTTGCCCATTTTTTATCTGCATAAGCATCAAGCATGGGGTCTGCTTTTCTGAATGCCTGAGCCTGAAGTCTTAAATACTCATTAAAATCCGCATTCGTCGATGTTTCGGCAGCAAGCTCCAATTCATCAGCTATATAAGCAAACTCTTTTGAAAATTTATCCACATAATCAGTCGCGACAAGTGACTTCTTATCTTCTGTCCAATCTACGACCGAACGCTGATTTAAAATTTTCTTAACAGAATCTTTTTCACCCTTTTGAAGCATTTGCAAAAGTATGTTATGCAAATCATCCTGTGAAAGATTTGCAGGATAAAAGCCGGTTATGGGATGATGATTTCTTGCAAGTTCAACATAATTTGCTTCTCTGTCGATTGCCGTCATACCTCTTTGAGCCATGAACAATCTCATAGTCATTTCTGCAGCGTTATTTCCCTTTGCAATCTCCGACTTTAAAAACTCCGAAAAAGCAACATTTTCACGATTATCCAATACAAATTGAATTTCCTGAATTGCCATTGCAGCTTTTACAAGATGTTTGAGTGCGGTTTTATCACCCTGGGCAAGATTTAAGTATTCGGGTGCGTTTTCATCAAGTAATTTTACCGTATTCAAATACTCCGGACTCGTACGCTTTTCGAGCTCTTCATCAGACAAATTAAGTGTATAAGGTTCATTATCTGACGTTTTACAATTTAAATATTTAAATCCGTAAAAAGTTCCTATTCCGACCGCAGCTGCTATTATTAAGGAACCTGCAAGTATTAATTTCTTATTAGACATTTTTATATCCCCTTTATTGATTTGATTATAAAAAATAAAAAAATTTTTTACAAGAAAAACCGCCCCGTAATTTTGTAACAATACTTAATTTTTATGCCATAAACAGTCAATTTTTATTGTTCAGATGACTTAAAAAACCGTAAGTGTTTTTAAGAAAGTGTGTAAAATGGCTATTTCTCCTGTAACTTCAGTTATTCCGGTTTTGACGAATAAATCCGAAAATAAAAAAGAAAATAAAATTACAAATCCTGTTGTTCAAAACGGACAAAACACAGATTACAAAATTTCGTCAAATGCCCTTACCGCATACTTTAAAGCCGGACAGGCACTTTCTTTTAAAGGTTTTGACTGTGAAACAAGTCAGTTTGTTACAAAAAGACTTCACGATGTGCCATGCTGCTGCTGTGGCGGGAAAATGATTTTAAGCTGGAATATGGGAAGAAAAGCAAAAGATTTCAGCAACTTAAAAGGTGAAGCTCTTGCAGATAAAATCGAAAACAATCAGGATTATTTCCGCACAACGGAAAGAATGATTGCAAATCTTGCAGCCGACAAAGCAAGACAAAATCCCCAAATGAGTCTGGCAAAAGCTGTTCAGAGCTTAGAACCCGATTTAAAAGATTTAACAATTGATTACTGCGTAAAACACTTAAACAATGCAAATGCCATTGCTCAAAAGGCAACAGGCAACAAGGAAAACCCGATTTCGGTATTAATAAACAAAGAAATAGAAAAAGTCAGAGACGGCAAAATTTCAAGAGTAGATTTTACTGAAAAGTTATCTCTCTGCAAAGGTATAGTAGATAATGAAAACTACATAAAAATTCAGGAACAAGTTTTAAATATGCCCGAAAATTATTCCTGCGTATCTGCGAGATATAGTGAAATATACGGTGATAATTCACAAGAAACCGCAAAAGAATTATTAAGACCGTCATTACAGACAATAGAGCATATTCACCCAAAATCACTCGGCGGACCTAATGCGTCGCAAAATTACATTGCAGAATGCTATCAATGCAACAATCCACGAGGTAACATGCCTTATGCGGAATGGCTGAAAATTCACCCCGAATATCCGATAAACGCACAAAAACACATAGAGTATTTTCAGCAACAGCAAATTGAAGGTGCTATCCCCGCGGAATATGACACTTACCCCGTTGAAGTAAGAGAAACTCTCTCTCAGGAATCAAACGGAAGAATGCAGCTCAAAGTTTTAAATCCCCAAAAAATTGCCGAGTTAAGAGAAGCTCACAAAAGAGGCAAAGAAGTTAATGTTCACGATGAAATAGAAAAACAGGAAGTGAACAAAGAAAGCCAAGAAGCTTAACGGGAGGTTAAAATGCGTCAGTTATTTGTTTTCCTGCTTCATCTTCTTCTTCAACCACAAGTTCGCCCCGTTCGAGTTTTCTGTTTTGATGATAACCGTAAACGAAATATATAATTACACCTGCCAATATCCATAACGGAAACAATGTTGCAGAGGTGGTAAGAGTTTTTGTAACAGAAACAATAAGGTAACCGCACAATAATATTCCGAAAAGCGGAAGCCACGGACAAAAAGGAACTTTAAACGGTCTTTTCCTTTCAGGGTCAGTTTTTCTCAGAATAATAATTCCCAGACAAACAATTATAAACGAGCTGAACGTACCAAAAATACAAAGCTCTGCCGCAACATTGGCATCAATAAATATACATCCGAGCATAACGAGAATTGTTGTAACCCAAATAGCAATATGTGGTGTTTTGTGTATTGGGTGAATTCTTTTCAGCTGCTGAGGAAAGAAATTATCTCTTGTCATAGCATAAATAATTCTTGTTGTTCCGTATTGAAAAACGAGCAAAACAGATGTCAGACCAGCCAATGCACCAAGAGAAATCCACCCCGCTATCCATGGCTGATGAATAAGATTTACTACGTGTGCAATGGGAGCAAGTATATCGACTTCACCGTACTGCGAAACAGGAATAATTCCCGTAAAAACTATTGCAACAAGTCCGTACAAAATTGAACAAATGACAAGTGAACCGATAATTCCTATCGGCAAATTTTTCTGAGGACATCTTGTTTCTTCTGCTGCCGTAGAAATTGCGTCAAAACCGATATAAGCATAAAATATAATAAAGGTACTTAATATAATTCCATGGAAACCCGCAGGAGCAAAAGGAGTCCAGTTTTCAGGTTTTATATAAAATAAACCGACACCGATAAAAATCAACATGACCGTTAATTTTATCACCACCATTAGTGCCGCCGTTTTTGCAGATTCTTTAATACCGCGGTAAAGAATAATTCCAAGCAATAACACTATCAGTAGTGCCGGTAAATTGATACTGACAGGTATCCCGAAAATATGAGGAAGAGTCTGATCAATATTTAACCCCGATTTTTCACATTTATGTATTGCGCTGAAAACATCATTTACAAGCCAAATTGGAGGGTTTGTGAGCCAAGCAGGGAGATATCTGCCAAATCCCTGTAAAAGCTGAAGCATATATTCAGTCCAGCTGATGGCTGTAATAATATTTCCTATTGCATAAGCAAATATCAAAATCCATCCCATAAGCCAAGCGGGAAATTCCCCCATCGTGGCATAGGTATAGGTATAAGCACTACCCGAAACAGGTATCATTGAAGCAAATTCAGCATAACACAATGCGGGACATACACATGCAACCCCCGCCAAAACAATTGAAATTACAACAGACGGTCCCGCACCAACGTGTGACGGGGTACCGCAAACCGCAGTTCCAATCATTACAAATATACCCGAACCGATTATTGCACTAATTCCGAGAATAATCAGGTCGAAAGCATTGAGCGATTTTTTAAAACCGCCTTTTTTTGTCCTTGCGACCAATTCATCTGTATTTATTCTTTTTACAAGATTTTTCGGGAATTCTTTATTAAACATTTTCATTATCTTCTTTCTTAAACTCCTGTTCGGCAATTAAAATTCGCTCTTCTATTTCCCTATTTTTTTTATAGCCGTATGAGAAATAGAACACAATTCCGAGTAAAAGCCAAACAGGGAATAATAACGCCGAAGCGGATAGCTGTGGTATTACACCGATAATAAGATATCCGCAAATACCGATTCCTATTAAAGGAAACCACGGGCAAAACGGCACTTTAAAAGGTCTTTTAATTGTCGGATTTGTTTTTCTCATTATCAAAACTCCGACACAGACCATAATAAAACAGGCAAGCGTGCCGAAAATACAAAGTTCTGCGGCAACGTTCGCATCCATAAAGATACATCCGAGCATAACAACAATTGTTGTTATCCACGTTGTAACATGTGGGGTTTTATATACAGGATGGATTTTCAGCAACGTTCTCGGGAAGAAGTTATCTCTTGTCATTGCATACAAAATCCGTGTATTTCCATACTGAAACACTAATAGTGCTGATGTCAGTCCTGCCAAAGCACCGAGAGAAATCCACCCTGCAATCCATGATTGATTTATTAATCTGACAGAATGGGCAACTGGGGCAAGTACATCAACTTCACCATATTGAGAAACAGGAATAATTCCCGTAAATACGACCGCAACAAGACAATATAAGACGGAACAAACGATTAACGAGCCCAGCAAACCTATCGGTAAATTCTTTTGCGGATTTTTCGTTTCTTCGGCAGCCGTTGAAATAGTATCAAAACCTATATAGGCATAAAAAATAATAAACGTACTCAATATAATACCGCCAAATCCTGCCGGAGCAAAAGGAGTCCAGTTGGACGGTTTGACATAGAATAAACCTACCCCGACAAATATTAAAATAACCGCAAGCTTAACCACAACCATTATTGCAGCAGTTTTTGTAGACTCATTTAAACCTTTTAACAGTATTAAACCCAAAACAAAAACTATAAACACGGCGGGTAAATTCATACTAAAAGGCAGACCAAAAATGTGGGGCAGAGCAACATCGGGATTCAATCCCATTTTATCACATTTTTCGATTGCACTCGGAATATCGTTCACAAGCCAGACAGGAGGATTTATAAGCCAATCCGGAAGTACTGCTTCAAACCCTTTCAGAAATTGCAGTAAATATTCTGTCCAGCTTACGGCTATTGTAATATCTCCTATTGCGTACTCAAGCATTAATATCCAGCCCATAACCCATGCTGCAAATTCCCCCATTGTTGCATAAGTATATGTGTAAGCACTTCCGGAAACAGGTATCATTGATGCAAATTCCGCATAACACAATGCGGGACATACACACGCAAGAGCTGCAAGAATAATTGATATAACAACCGACGGTCCCGCACCTACATTTCCGTGACTTCCGCAAACAGCAGGTCCTATCATTACAAAAATTCCGCAGCCTATAATTGCCCCGATTCCTAATACAATAAGGTCAAAAGCATTTAAAGATTTTTTAAATCCGTTATTTTCGGATTTTGCGACAAGCTCTTCCGTGCTTACCGTCTTGGTAATATTTGCAAAGAATTTTTTTATTTTTGAATTATCTGACATTTGCATTTTCTTCTTTCTTTGCCCTGTGTCTTTGAATTAACATATTTTCTTTTTCTTCAATTTGTCTGTTTTTGGGATAACCGTATATAAAATAAATATACAATCCCATTATAAGCCAAACAGGAAAAAGTAATGCCGAAGTAGAAAGCTGAGGGATAGTTTTTACAAAAAGATAAGCACATACAAAAATTCCCGCAAGAGGTATCCATGGACAAAACGGAACTTTGAAAGGTCTTTCAAGCTCGGGATGTGTTTTTCTCATAATTAAAATTCCCGCACACACCAGCGTAAAACATGTGAGAGTGCCAAATATACACAACTGTGCTGCAACACTCATATCCATAAATTGGGAAATAACAACCAAAATAGCTGCAAGTACCCAAATAATTATATGAGGGGTTTTAAATACGGGATGTCTTAATCTCAATATTTTCGGTAAAAAATTATCTCTCGCCATTGAATAGACAATTCTTGATGCTGCAAACTGCAAAACAAGAAGAACTGAAGTTAAACCGGCAAGAGCGCCCAGAGAAATCCACCCCGCTACCCAATCCTGATGAATCATTCTCGTTATATGAGCAATAGGTGCGTGGATATCAATACTTCCATACTGTGAAGCGGGAACAACCCCCGTAAAAACAAGTGTAACCAATATATAAACAAAAGAAGCTGTCGCAAGAGTACCGATTATACCAATCGGGATATTTTTCTGAGGTTCTTTTGTTTCTTCCGCCGCGGTAGAAAGCGCATCAAAACCCAAATATGAATAAAACATAACAAAAGCACCAAGAATAATTCCCGTAAATCCGTTCGGAGCAAAGGGAACCCAATTAGACGGTTTTACATAAAAAGCACCTACGCAAATAAAAAGGAAAATAACTGCAAGCTTGATAAAAACCATAACAGTTGCGGTCTTTGCGGATTCTTTCATTCCTCTTATGAGAATTGACGCTATTATAAGAATAATAAATATTGACGGAACATTAACTGAAACCGGTAACCCAAAAAGATGTGGTATTTCATCGGCGGGATTAAGCCCCATTGCCTGATATTTTGCAACGGCAGTATTATAATCGTGAATTAACCACAACGGAGGATTTACGAGCCATGACGGAAGTATATTTTCAAAGCCTTTCAAAAGCTGAAAAAGGTATCCTCCCCAGGAAGCAGCAATCGTAATATTGCTGATTGCATACTCAAGAATTAAAATCCAGCCCGTCATCCATGCCATAAGCTCGCCCATTGAAGCATAAGTATATGTATACGCTCCGCCTGCAACAGGAATTGAAGATGAAAATTCCGCATAACACAATGCGGGAAAAACACATGCCAACCCCGCCAACAGTATCGAAACTATAAGCGACGGCCCCGCACCAACATGTTCTGATGTTCCGCAGGCAGCTTCTCCAATCATAACAAAGATACCCGAACCTATTACGGCACTAATTCCGAGTATTATCAAATCAAACCAGCCTAAAGTTTTTGTAAGTCCGTCATTTTTGACTCTGGACACCATATCTTCAGGTGAACGTTTTTTTAATATATTTAACAGTAACGGAATTTCCATCCTTAACCTTTATTCTTTAACAGTGGAAATCCTAAATCTCTTCGTTGTTCAACATATAATTTTGCAACAGCGGATGCCAATTTTCGGATTCTTGTTATAAAATTCATTCTTTCGTCTTTACCTATAACACCGGCAGCATCAAGCAAATTAAACGTATGCGAACATTTTAAAACGTAATCATAGGCGGGAAGTACAATTTTAGCCTCCATACAGCTTTCAGCTTCTTCCCTGAATATATCAAATAACTTAAATAATCTTTCGGGATTTGAATACTCAAAATTATATTTTGATTGTTCTATTTCATTTTGCAAAAATATTTCACCGTATTTTAACGAATTATTCCACATAACATCGTAAACAGAATCCACATTCTGCAAATACATTGCTATTCTTTCCAGTCCATAGGTCAGCTCAAGAGCAACAGGTTTTACTTCAATACCCCCGACTTGCTGGAAATAGGTAAACTGAGTAATTTCCATACCATCAAGCCAAACTTCCCAACCGACGCCCGCTGCGCCTAAAGTCGGAGATTCCCAGTTGTCTTCAACAAAACGGACATCATGCTTTGACAAATCAATACCCATTGTTTCCAGACTTTTTAAATACACTTCCTGTGCATTTTCGGGTGACGGTTTTAAAATTACCTGATACTGATAATAATGCCCCAATCTGTTTGGATTTTCACCATACCTTGAATCCGTAGGACGACGGCATGGTTCTATCATAGCAGTATTCCAAGGTTCAGGACCCAATGACCTCAGAAATGTAGCAGGATTCATAGTACTTGCACCTTTTTCGATATCATAAGGCTGCTGTATTATACATCCGTAATCCGACCAATATTTTGATAAGTTAAATACTAATTCCTGAAATGGCAGTCCCAAAACTTAATTCCTTTCTTGCTGACAATATTTATTTTAGACCGAACATGAAAAAATACAAGCATTTTGGTTGCTTTTGTAAACGTTTTATAATTACCAAGGCTTTTGTATAAATTCATATTTAAAAAATATATTAAAATCAGTAATTTATGGCATTTTCACGAAGAACCCTGTTTGCACAACCCATACCTCCCGCATACGTCGGGCATCTGCTGTCATTATCAATGCCCGCAGGGAAGAAACCATCCTCTTTTATCGCAAATAAATACACATCCTTACCAAAAGTATTCGGAGCTTTTGCGCCATTTACATCTATAATTACAAGTCTGCATAAATCTTTTATTCCCGTGTTATTCCAATCGCCATATACACAATCGTGGTCAGCATCACCAAAAACCACCTGCATACCATTGTTCAAAATAATTTTATATGGCTCTGTTGCCCAAAAAGACCAATTATTGGATGAATAGCCACCATTATAATTCTGGGGTCTGCCCTGTTCAAAACAGTCATAGTTTCTGCCTATTCCGCAATCTTTTGCAACAGAAAGATGCTTCTTATATAAAGAAGCAACTTTATTCGTTGAACAATTCCAACCACCCAAACTGCAATTGGGTTTTCCCTCTTCAGCGATTATTGCGTTTGTTGCCGTAGCAAGCAGACTGTATGCCTTTTTCAGTCCCGCAACACATTCCTGTTTCCGAGAGTTATTTATAACCGCCGGAATTGTCAAAGCTGCAATCACTCCGACAATCACAAGCGTTATCAGAACTTCCGCAAGCGTAAAGCCGTATTTATATATTTTAAATTTGTGCAGACAATTTTCCATGTTCTAAGTATAACATATTTTAAAAACAAAAACAGTTATACCACCGCCTCTATTCTATTCTATTAGAGAGCCTATGGCTATTGGGTTTTGGCGTCAAATATTTTTTGTAAAAATTTATTACAAACACTAAACAATGTTATTATTACAAAAATAAAATAACGGAAATTTACAGTTATAAAAACTTTCATTATTTCCGTTATCTTATCTTTTGAATTTATTTATTTCTTATCCGTCATTACAAAAACGCTGATAATCTCATTAATTTGAGCTGCCTGACGCTGAAATTCCCTTATATTATTTTCGAGGTGCATAATTTCTTTTTTATACCCCTGCGCTTTTGAGTTACATTCCTGAATTGCTGCGCTGAGTCCGTTATGAACTTCCTGAGCTTCTTTCAGAACACCGTTCATTGAAATTCCGAGAGCTTCCATTGTTTGTCTTATGATTTGCGCCCCCACTTGTTTTGAAACTCCTGCAGGGAGCTGATTTACAAGCTTTTTCAACACGGAAACGTTTGTAGGCAAATCAGCACCGTACGCACTTAGTACAGGAGCAGACGATTGACTCTGTAAATTAATCTGAGGCTCGGGTTCAACTTGCTCAGCAGAAAAATTAAATTCCGAAACTTCAGCAACAGATGGTTCTTCCACTATTGACTCTTCTTCTTTTATCAAATCAAACGAATTTTCGGGAACATATTCATTTCCACACATTGTTTTTTTCTTTAAGGCTTCAACTATTTTTTTTCCCATATTTTCGGGCAATTGACTTGCAGACATATTTTTTCCTTTTTTTTGATTTTATGATTGAATTATAATTAAAAATTGTTATTTTTTCAAGTTTAAAAGAATAATAGTCCGTCAGGCATGATGAAAAATTAATTTTTTGTTAACATATTAAAGGATATAGAAAAAATGTTATATAAATGTGTTACAGGTAAGTACAGGAGGAAATAAAAAATGAGTATCAGACCATTAGCAGATAAACTGGTTGTTAAAGTTATTGATGAATCAGAACAAACTTCAGGCGGAATTTTCATTCCCGACAGCGCAAAAGAAAAACCCCAAAAAGGTGAAGTTATTGCCGTTGGACCGGGAAAAACTCTTGATAACGGTGAAAAAGAAGCTATGGATGTTAAAGTTGGCGAAATCGTTCTCTATGCAAAATATGCAGGAACAGACATCAAATTAGACGACACAATGTATAAAATTTTATCGGTAAGAGATGTTTTAGGCGTACTTGAGTAAGAATTTTAGGAGAAAAGAAAATGGCTAAGAAAATAATTTTTAATGAAGAAGCCCGTAAAGCTTTAATGAGAGGTATTGATGCAGTAGCAGATACCGTAAAAATAACACTCGGACCCAAGGGAAGAAATGTTATTTTAGAAAAGAAATTCGGTGCACCGCAAATCGTTAATGACGGCGTAACAATTGCAAAAGAAATTGAACTTGAGGACGGTCTTGAAAATTCAGGCGCTCAGTTATTAAAAGAAGTTTCTTCAAAAACAAATGATGTTGCAGGTGACGGTACAACAACAGCATCAGTTCTCGCACAGGCAATTGTAAAAGAGGGTTTAAGAAACCTCACGGCAGGCGCAAATCCTATGGGTATCAAAAGAGGTATGGACAAGGGTGTTGAACTTGCTATCGAAACTATCAAAGGAATGGCAACTCCTGTTGATTCAAAAGAAAAATCAGCACAGGTTGCTTCAATTTCCGCAGGAAACGATAATTCCGTAGGTGAACTTATAGCAGATGCTATGGAAAAAGTCGGTCACGACGGCGTAATTACCGTTGAAGAATCAAAATCAACCGGAACTAACCTCAAACTCGTTGAAGGTATGCAATTTGACAAAGGTTATATTTCACCTTACTTCATTACAGATACGGAAAGAATGGAATCAGTTCTTGAAGATGCTTACGTACTTTGTGTTAACAAGAAAATCAACCTTATTTCCGATTTAGTTCCCATTTTGGAACAGGTTGCACGTGACGGACGTTCTTTATTGTTAATTGCTGAAGATGTTGAGGGCGAAGCTCTTGCAACACTGGTAGTAAACACAATGAGAAAAGTTTTAAGAGCAGTTGCAGTAAAAGCTCCGGGATTTGGTGACAGAAGAAAAGCAATGCTTGAAGATATCGCTATTTTAACAGGCGGTCAGTTGTTTACAGAAGAACTCGGAATTAAACTTGAAAACGTAACAGTTCAAATGCTTGGTCTTGCAAAAAGAGTTACCGTAAACAAAGATACAACAACAATTGTTGTAGGCGACGATACAAAAGAAGCAGTTGCAGACAGAGTTAAATTGATTAAACGTCAAATCGAAGCATCTGACAGCGAATACGATAAAGAAAAACTTCAGGAAAGACTCGCAAAACTTTCAGGCGGTGTTGCCGTTATAGAAGTCGGTGCAGCTTCCGAAGTTGAATTAAAAGAAAAGAAACTCAGAATTGAAGATGCTCTTAACGCAACAAGAGCTGCAAAAGAAGAAGGTATCGTTCCCGGCGGCGGCGTTGCTCTCATAAGAGTTATGCAGGCACTTGAAGGTAAACTGAATACAATGAAATACGATTCTGATGATGAAAAAATCGGTTTCAGAATTTTATTGGATTCATTACATATTCCTCTTAAACAAATTGCCGATAACGCAGGAGAAAAAGGCGAAGTTGTTGTTGAAGCAGTTAAAAAGCTTCCTCAAAACGAAGGCTATGATGCAATGAACGGCGTATATACAGATATGCTCAAAGCAGGTATCGTAGACCCTGCAAAAGTTACACGTTCAGCACTTCAAAATGCAGTATCTGTAGCATCAATGCTCCTTACAACAGAAGCAGCAGTCGTTGACATTCCAGAAAAGAAAGGCTGCGCACCCGCAATGCCTGACATGGGCGGAATGGGAGGAATGGGCGGCATGATGTAATGCCTGTCCATAAAACAGTAATGAAAAGCGGTTAATTTATTTAACCGCTTTTTTAGTTTTGTAATATTAGTTTTTTCAAATTACGAATTAGCAATTTCAAATAATTTGGGTTCAAGAATACAGTGTTTTTTATCTTTAAAAACCGGATTGTGCATAATTCTGACAAAATCTTTATAATGCTTATTTGTCGGTTCAAAAACAGCCACTTCATCATATCTTTTATGAAATTCGGAAATAGGCCATGGACTGTATCTTGTTATTAATGCTGTTGCATCAATTTTTTGTGCAAATTTTACAAAATCCGGCAACTCTTCATAATTCAGCAAATGAACAACAAAATTTATCATTATCATTTCAATTTTGCCTTGTTTTTTCCATTCTGACATCAATTCAAGATTTTTTATAACCCTGTTAAAAGCATCCGGATGACGAATTTTTGAATATGTTTCATCTTTTATGGCATCAATGGATACAAAAGCTCCGCGGATATTATTTTGAATACCAATTTCCGTCAGATTTTTTTCGTCGAGGAAAAATCCGTTTGTGCATAAATTAAATCTGATTTTGGGATATTTTTTAATCAATTCCTGCATCAGGTGCTTTGCATGCCTTGAAAACAAAGGTTCTCCAACGCCAAGTAAAGTTATGGTTTCGGCATTTTTTGCAATTTCCAAAACATTAGGAAGATAAACTTTGTCATATAAAGCCATCTCTTCCGGTGTATTTATTTTTATTTCATCACGGCAAATTATACATTTATAATTACATTCCATATCATAACTTATTTTTATATCTTTAGGACCTTTTTCATATCCCCTTGGAATATTGAAATCAAAATACGGGTCATACATGCAGCAAAGTTCTCTGTTACACATGGAAAAATCACCCTTTTTCATTTTTTTTCTTAATTCGGTAAGCATTTTCCCATTCCAAATTTCATCAAATTTTTGCGTTTCAATATTTCCCGCAGCAACCTGTCCTTTTAAAAAATCGGGGCAACAGGGGTAAGTTTTTCCGTTACTGTGTATTTCCAAACACTCAAAAGGTCTTTTGCAAGGTCTTATATCTGCATCTGTTTTCTTTTCGGCAATATCTTTTACAAAAATTTGACCGTTTTTATAAAAGAAAAAAATACCACCCGCACTTGCAAGAACCGTTCCGTATTTTATAAAATCTCTTCTGTTCACAAAAACCGACCTTTTTCTGTTTATCAATTATTCATTATATTCTGTAATAAACAAGGTTCAATATAACAATGTTTTATATCTCCCAAAACAGGATTATGCAAAACTTTTGTAAACTCGTCATAATGTTTGTTTGACGGTTCAAATACTGCAACTTCATTGTATCTGTGAGAAAATTCACCCGAATTCCATAATCTGTACGGGGAAAAATATGCCACAACATCAAATTTTTGAGCCATTTTGACAAAATCAACCATCTCTTTATAATTCAGTAAATGAACTACAAAATTTATTGTTATCCAGTTAATTTTACATTGTTTTTTCCAATCTGACATCAATTCAAGATTTTTCACAACGGTATCAAAGGCATCCTGTCTGTGGATTTGTTTATAAGTTTCTCTTGTTGCAGCATCAACAGAAACTGAAAGTCCGTTTATATTATTCCGGATACCTAATTTTGTTAAATATTCTTCATTCAAAAGCATACCGTTAGTAAATAAGTTAAATTTAATATTCGGATATTTATTCATTAATTCCTGTATTAAATGTTTTGAATGCCGGGCAAATAATGGCTCACCACTTAAAGAGAGGCTTACCGTTTCTGAATTTTTTGCAATTTCCAGAACCTTTGGAAGATATACTTCATCGTATAATTCCATTTCCTCGGGTGTATTAATTTTTATCATATCCCGACAAGTTATACAGTTATTGTTACATTCATAATCATAACAAATTTTCAATTCTTTGGGACCTTTTTCATATCCCTCTGGTATCATACCGTCGGTATAAGGTTCATATATACAGCCGCCGGTCCTGTCGCACATTGAAAAATCGCCATTTATCATCTTTTTTCTTAAATCCGTGAGAATTTTCCCGTTCCAAATTTCATTGAAACTGTGTCTGCCTATATTGCCCGCAGAGGTTTTGTATTTTAAAAACTCTCTGGGACAAGGATAGACATCCCCGTCTTTTTGTATTTCAAAATACTCAAACGGTCTTTTACATGGTCTTGTATCTGTATCTGTTTTCGTTTCGGCAATATCTTTGTTTTCACTTTTTTTGAAAGGTAAACAGATTTTTTTAAATTTTTCAATTTTATTTTTAAAAAATTCACATAACCCCATATATCAGACCTTTATTTTATAATAATAAAATTCTATAATTAAGAGTTAGCTATGTCAAACAAACGTGGTTCAAGGCAGCAGTGTTTTCTGTCCTGAAAAACGGGGTCATGCAAAATTTGAGCCAATTCGTTATAATATTTATTTTTTGGCTCAAACACAGCCACTTCCTGATATTTTTTATAAAATTCCGAATCTTTCCATGGACGGTATGTAGAAAATAATGCCATTACATCAAGTTTTTGAGCCAGTTTTACGAAATCAGCCATTTCCCTGTAATTCAGCAAATGTACAACAAAATTTATTGTCACCCATTCAATTTTGTCCTGTTTTTTCCATTCAGACATTACTTCAAGATTTTTAATTACGGTTTCAAAAGCATCAGTTCTGCGGACTTTTTTGTACGTTTCTCTTGTTGCGGCATCAAGAGAAACAGAAAAACCCTGAATATTATTTAATATTCCCAATTCCGTCAAATCTGCTTCTTTTGCAAAAAATCCGTTTGTGAATAAATGTATTTTAATATTTGGTGATTCTTCAACCAATTGTTTTAAAAGATTTTTTGAATGTCTTGAAAACAATGGCTCTCCTGAGCCAAGCAAACTTACGATTTTCGCATTTCTGGAAGCCTCTGTAACTTTCGGAAGATAAACTTTATCAAATAATTCAAGCTCTTTCGGAGTATTTATCCTAACATCGTCACGGCAGGTTATGCACCTGTAATTACATTCAAAATCGTAGCTTATTTTCAGGTCTTTTGGACCTTTTTCATAATCAGCAGGTACTTCACCGTCAGAATACGGCTCGTATATACAGCAGATATCCCTGTTACATTTTGAATAATCACCTTTCAGAACTCTCTGCCTTAAATCGTTGAGGATTTTTCCGTTCCAGACATCGTTAAAATCCTGTTCTTCTATATTTCCGACAGGAATTTTTCCTTTTATAAAATCTGGACAACAGGTGAAACAATTTCCGTTTCTGTGTATTTCCAGACACTCGAACGGCTTTTTGCAAGGTCTGGTATCAGTATTTTCAAGTATAAAATCCCTTTTTGTCATTATAAATAAAAGCCGTTATTTCTGTTTAATACAGCCTTAATTTTATAATTAAGAGTAAACTATGTCAAATAGGCGGGGTTCCAATGTACAATGCTCTTTATCTTTAAAAATAGGATTTTTCAATATTTTGACAAAATCTTTGTAATCCTTATGTGTTGGCTCAAAAACAGCTACTTCGTCATATTTTTTATGGTATTCAGCAGTAATCCAAGGTCTGTATCCGGAGAAGAAAGCATTTACATCAAGTTTTTGAGCTATTTTTAAAAATTTCGGCATTTCTTTATAGTTCATTATGTGAACAACAAAATTTATCGTTATCCAGCCGATTTTTCCCTGTTTTTTCCAGTCAGCCATCAGTTCAAGATTTTTCATAACCCTGTCAAACGCATCTGTTCTCATAACTTTTTTGTAAGTTTCTCTGTTAGTGGCATCTACAGATACGGAAAGTCCGAGGATATTGTCCTGAATACCCAATTCTGTCAAATTCTTTTCATCAAGCAATAAACCGTTTGTAAATAAATTAAACTTAATTTTGGGATAAGTTTTGATTAATTCCTGCATTAAATGTCTTGAATGTCTTGAAAACAATGGGTCACCCGAACCGAGCAAATTAACGACTTCTGCGTTTTTAGAAGCTTCTATAACTTTCGGAAGATAAACTTTTTCATACAAATCCATCTCCTTTGGAGTATTAATTTTAATAACATCACGGCAAATAATACAGTTATAATTACATTCAAAATCATAACTTATTTTTACTTCTTTTGGTCCTTTTTTGTAATCAAATATTTTTTCTCCCTCGGTATAAGGTTCATAAATACAGCAGACATCTCTGTTACAAAGAGAATAATCACCTTTTAAAACTCTCTGCCTTAATTCTGTGAGCATTTTACCGTTCCAGATTTCATCGACGCTCTGCTTTTCAATATCACCGACAGGTGTATTGAATTTTAAATAATCAGCACAACAGGAGTTAACAGCCCCCTTTTCCTGAAATTCAAAACATTCAAAGGGAATTTTGCATGGTCTTGAATCGGTCATCGGATTTATTTCCGAAGAACCTTTGGTAAAAAACCCGCAATTTCTGCAAAGCAAACACGCCCCGCCTGCACCGGCAAGAACCGCTCCGTATTTTATAAAATCTCTTCTGTTCATAGACAACACCCAAATTATCTTATATTATTAAATAATAATAAAACCGGCATTTTTATATGCAATTATATAATTACGAGTTTGCAATGTCAAACAGACACGGCTCAAGGATACAATGCTCCTTATCTTTAAATACCGGATTTTGAAGTATTTTAACCAACTCTTTGTAATGTTTATTTTCTGGTTCAAAAACTGCAACCTCATCATATCTTTTGTGAAATTCCGCAGATACCCACGGGCGGTATGTAGTAAAGTAAGCAATAACGTCAAGTTTTTGTGCTAATTTTACAAAATCGGGCATTTCTTTATAATTCAGCAGATGAGTTACAAAATTTATCGTTATCCAGCCGACTTTGCCCTGTTTTTTCCATTCAGCCATAAGTTCAAGGTTTTTCATTACCCGGTCAAACGCATCTGTTCTCAGAATTTTTTTATATGTTTCACGATTTGTTGAATCCAAAGAAACTGAAAGTCCCCAAATATTATTTTGAATTCCAAGTTTGGTTAAATTTTCTTCATCCATAAGAAAACCGTTTGTTGTTATTTGCAATTTAATATCGGGTCGTACTTTGACCAATTCCTTCATCAGTCGTCTTGAATGCCTTGAAAACAATGGTTCTCCTGTCAACAACAAACTTGCTATTTCCGAATTCTTTGCAATTTCTATAACCTTTGGGAGATAAACTTTGTCATATAATTCAATCTGTTCTGGTGTATTTGTTTTCACAACATCACGACAGGTTATACACTTATAATTGCATTCATAATCATAACAAATTTTTAATTCCTTTGGTTCTCTTTTGTAATCAGACGGTTTTTCATTTTCCGCAAAAGGTGCATAAACACATATATTCTTATTACACATCGAAAAATCACCCTTAAGAACTCTTTGTCTTAAATCGGTAAATATTTTTCCGTGCCAGATTTCATCAAAACTTTGTTTTTCAATATTTCCTGCGGGAGTTTTATATTTCAAAAACTCGGGACAACAGGAATAAACATCTCCATTTGTATGAATTTCAAAACACTCAAAAGGTTTTTTACAAGGTCTTTCATCCGATAAAGGCGTTACCGCTGAATTCTTTTCAACAAACAAATCGCTTTTTTTGCACAACAGACATACACCACCCGCACCGGCAAGAATCGTTCCGTATTTTATAAAATCTCTTCTGTCCATATACAGCACCCGAATTTATATATAAAATTATAATCATTCGTCTATGAATTTGCAATATCAAGCAACCGCGGTTCAAGCAGACAGTGCTCTTTATCTTTGAAAACAGGATCGTGCATTATTTTGGTAAATTCTATATAATGTGGATTTGTTTGTTCAAAAACCGCAACTTCGTTGTATCTTTTATGAAGCTCCGCCCCGGGCCAGGGTCTGTATGTTGTAACCAAAGCTGTTACATCAAGTTTTTGTGCTAATTTTATGAACTCCGGTAATTCTTTGTAATTCATTAAATGCAATATAAAATTTATTCTTATATAGTCAATTTTTCCCTGTTTTTTCCATTCAGCCATCAGTTCAAGATTTTTCATCACCCTGTCAAACGCATCTGTTCTCAGAATTTTTTTGTAGGTTTCGCGTTTCACAGCGTTAACAGAGACCAGAACACCACGAATATTATTTTGGATACCAAGGTCCATCAAATTTTTTTCGTCAAGGAAAAAACCGTTTGTACACAAATCAAATCTAATCTTCGGATAAATTTTAATTAATTCCTGCATCAATCGTCTGGAATGTCTTGAATACAATGGATCTCCCGAACCGAGCAGGATTACAGCATCAGCATTTTTTGCAATTTTAATAATTTTCGGGAGATAAACATTTTCATATAATGACATCTCTTCCGGAGAGTTAGTTTTAATTGTGTCCCGACAGGTTATACAGTTATAATTACATTCATAATCATAACTTATCTTTAAATCCTTAGGACCTTTTTGATAATCTGCCGGTATTTCATCAACAGAACAAGGAACATACATGGGACAGAGATCTCTCTTACACATTGAAAAATCACCGTTTAAGACACTTTGTCTTAAATTTGTATACAATTCTCCGTTCCAGACATCATCAAAATTTCGGTCAAGGATATTTATTACAGAATTATCATATATATTTTTAAATCTGGCTTCTTCAATGGTTATACCCGAATTATTATATTTTAAATAAGCGGGACAGCAAGGATTAATATCTCCTTTGTTATTATATATTTCACAATACACAAAAGGAATTTTACAAGGTCTTGTATCCATTTGGGGAGATTTTATTTCAGCATTATGTTCTTTAAAAAACACACCGCCGTTTTTACAAAACAAGCAGGCTCCGCCGACTCCCGCAAGAACCGTTCCGTATTTTATAAAATCTCTTCTGTCCATATATAGCACCCGAATTTATACATAAAATTATATCAATCTGTCTATGAATTTGCAATATCAAGCAATCTCGGTTCCAAATGACAATGTTTTGTATCTTTAAAAATGGGGTCATGCAATATTTCAGCAAATTCTTTGTAATGTGGGTTTTTTGGTTCAAATACCGCAACTTCATCATATCTTTTGTGAAACTCTGCCCACGTCCAGGGGCGGTATGTTGTGAAAGCTGCCGTTACATCAAGTTTTTGTGCTAATTTTACAAAATCGGGCATTTCTTTATAATTCAGCAGATGAATTACAAAGTTTATAACCAACCATTTAATTTTACCCTGTTTTTTCCATTCTGCCATTAATTCAATGTTTTTCATTACCCTGCCAAAGGCATCTGTCCGCAAAATTTTCTTATATGTTTCCCTGTTGACCGCATTAACAGAAACACAAACACCATTGAGATTATTTTTAATACCTATCTTATCCAAGGTTTTTTCATCTAACAAAAAACCGTTTGTGTCTATATAAATTTTTATATCCGGTTTTTCTTTTATTATTTCACTCATAAGATGTCTTGAATGACGGGAGAACAATGGTTCACCCGAACCAAGCAGACTGATAATTTCCACATTTTTTATAATTTTTTTAATTTTCGGGAGATAAACATTTTCGTATAATGACATCTCTTCGGGAGTATTAGTAATAATAGTATCACGACAGGTTATACAGTTATAGTTACATTCTAAATCATAACTTATCTTTAACTCCTTAGGACCTTTCTTATAATCTAAAGGTATTTCTTCTTCCGAACAGGGTGTATACATGCTGCAAATATCTCTGCTGCACATTGAATAATCACCTTTCAGCACTCTTTGTCTTAAATCATTAAACAATTCCCCATTCCAAATTTCATCAAAATCCTGTTCTTTGATATTTCCCGCTGAAATTTCATGAAAATTAGCATGTTTAACCTTTTTAAGTTCTCCTTTTTTATTTTTGTATTTTAAAAACTCGGGAGCACAGGGGTAAATATTTACATCTTTATGTATTTCGCAAAACGTAAAAGGAGTTTTACAGGGGCGGGTATCTACAGGAGTATTTATTTCAGCAGTTTTTTGTGTAAAAATACCACCTTTACAAAAAAAGCAAGCTCCGCCGATTCCCGCAAGAACTGTTCCGTATTTTATAAAATCTCTTCTGTCCATAGATAGCACCCAAATCTATATATAAAATTATAATCACACGTCTATGAATTTACAATACTAAGCAATCTCGGTTCAAGCATACAGTGTTTTTCATCTTTAAAAACAGGGTTATGCAATATTTCAGCCAATTCTTTATAATGTTTATTGTTAGGTTCAAAAACCGCTACCTCTTTGTATCTTTTATGATACTCGGCAGTTTCCCATGGTCTGTATACCGTAAATAGTGCTGTTATATCAAGTTTCTGCGCCAATTTTACAAAGTCAGGCATTTCTTTATAATTCATCAAATGAGTTACAAAATTAATTCTTATCCATTCAATTCTACCCTGCTTTTTCCATTCTGCCATCAATTCAATGTTTTTCATTACCCTGTCAAACGCATCTGTCCGCAGAATTTTTTTGTAGGTTTCTCTGTTCACGGCATTTAACGAAATTAAAATACCCAAAATATTATTCTGAATACCTATGTCAGTCAAATTCTTTTCATCCAAAAGGAAACCGTTAGTACATAAAAGAAATTTAATATCAGGCTTTTCTTTGACTATTTCGCTCATAAAATGTCTTGAATATCGTGAGAACAAAGGGTCACCCGAACCAAGCAAATTTATAACTTCAACATTTTTTATTATTTTTTTGATTTTCGGAGAGTAAACATTTTCATATAATGCCATCTCTTGGGGAGTATTAGTAATGATAGTATCACGACAGGTTATACAACGATAATTACATTCAAAGTCATAAGATATAGTAAAAACCTTAGGACCTTTCTTATAATCTGACGGTATTTCATCCACGGAACCCGGCATGTACATACAGCAAATATCCCTGTTACACATAGAATAATCACCTTTAAGAATTCTTTGTCTTAAATCTGTATATATTTCTCCATTCCAAATCTCATCTAAATTTTGTTTTTCAATATTTCCGGCATCACATTTTAAAAACTCACGACAACAAGGAGAAACCTGTCCCTCATTATGAAGCACCAAATTTACAAACGGTCTTAAACAAGGTCTTGTATCCATTTGGGGATATTTTATATCTGCAGTATTTTCTTTGAAAATCACGCTGCCGTTTTTACAGAGCAAGCAAACCCCGCCGACTCCCGCAAGAACAGTTCCGTATTTTATAAAATCTCTTCTGTCCATATATAGCACCTGAATTTATGTATAAAATTATATCAATCCGTCTACGAATTTGCAATATCAAGCAATTGAGGTTCTAATTGACAATGTTTTGTATCTTTAAAAATCGGGTCATGCAATATTTCAGCCAATTCTTTATAATGTTTATTTTTTGATTTAAATACCGCAACTTCATTGTATCTTTTATGATACTCGGCCGTTTTCCATGGTCTGTATGTTGTAAAAGATGCTGTTACATCAAGTTTCTGCGCCAATTTTACAAAGTCAGGCATTTCTTTATAATTCATCAAATGCACTACAAAATTTATCGTTATCCAGCCGATTTTACCCTGCCTTTTCCATTCTGACATTAATTCAACATTTTTCATTACCCTGTCAAACGCATCTGTCCGCAGAATTTTTCTGTATGTTTCCCTGTTGACCGCATCTATGGAAACAGAAATTCCGCCAATATTATTTTTAATACCAAGCTCTGTTATATTTTTTTCGTCTAACAAAAATCCGTTCGTATGCAAATGAAATTTAATTTGCGGATATTCTTTTACCAATTCGGTTATAAGATGCCTTGAATGCCTTGAAAAAAGAGCATCACCAAAGCCAAGCAAATCTACAACTTCAACATTTTTTATAATTTTCCTGATTTTTGGAAGGTAAACGTTTTCATATAATGTCATCTCTTCGGGGGTATTAGTGATGATAGTATCCCGACAGGTTATACAGTGATAGTTACATTCCATATCATAACTTACCTTTAACTCCTTAGGACCTTTCTTATAATCTGCAGGTATTTCTTCTTCCGTGCAGGGTGTATATGTGCAGCAAATATCCCTGTTACACATTGAATAATCACCATTAAGAACTCTTTGTCTTAAGTCTGTATATATTTCCCCGTTCCAAATTTCATCTAAATTTTGTTCTCCGATATTTCCGGCAGGAGCTTTATATTTTAAAAAATCCGAGCAACAGGGAACAATATTCCCGCCATTATGAATTTCCAAAAAAACAAACGGATTTTTACAAGGTCTTGTGTCCATTTCGGAAGATTTTATATCTGTATTATGTTTTTTAAAAATAATGCTGCCGTTTTTACAGAGCAAACAAACCCCGCCTGCACCGGCAAGAACTGTTCCGTATTTTATAAAATCTCTTCTGTCCATATACAAACAACACCCGAATTTATATATAAAATTATATCAATTCGGCTACAACTTTGCAATATCAGCCAAACGAGCTTCGAGAAAACAGTGTTCTTTATCCTGAAAAATCGGATTTTTTAATATTTTGACAAATTCTTTATAATGCTTATTTGTTGGCTCAAATACCGCAACTTCGTTGTACTGCCTGTAATACTCCGCTGATGTCCATGGTCTGTATGCGGAAAAGAAAGCAACAGCATCAAGTCTTTGAGCCAATTTTACAAATTCCGGCATTTCTTTATAGTTCATCAGATGAACTACAAAATTTATCGTTATCCGTTCTATTTTACCCTGTTTTTTCCATTCTGACATCAATTCAAGATTTTTTATAACCCTGTCAAACCCATCTGCTCTCAGGATTTTTTTGTATGTTTCTCTTTTTACCGAATCTACCGAAACATCTATCCAGAGTATATTATCTTTAATACCCAGTTCGGTTAAATTTTCTTCATCAAGTAAATATCCGTTTGTATGCAAATAAAATTTAATATCTGGATATTTGCCTGCAATTGTACGCATTAATTTTCTTGTATGTCTTGAAAAAAGAGCATCACCTGATAAAGATAATGTTACAATTTTTGCATTTTTTGCAATCTCAACAACTTTCGGCAAATAAACTTCATCATATAATTTCATCTCTTCGGGAGTATTTATTTTAATTTCATCCCTGCAGGTTATACAGTTATAATTACATTCAAAATCGTAGCAAATTTTAATTTCCTGCGGACCTTTTTTATAATCGGCGGGAATATCGTCTTTGGAACAGGGCTTGTAACAACAGCAAATATCTCTGTTACACATCGAAAAATCGCCTTTTAGGATTTTTTGTCTGAAGTCATTGAGTTTTTCACCGTTCCAGATTTCGTTATAACCCTGCTCTTTAATATTTCCGACAGGAACTCTTCCTTTTATAAAATCAGGACAACAAGTGTATACATTTCCGTCAGGATGAATTTCCAGACACTCAAAAGGAATTTTACAGGGTCTTGTATCCATTTGGGAAGATTTTATATCAGCAGGTTTTCCTTTGAAAATCACACTGCCGTTTTTACAGAGCAAACATGCTCCGCCGACTCCGACAAGAACAGTTCCGTATTTTATAAAATCTCTTCTGTCCATATATAGCACCCGAATTTATGTATAAAATTATATCAATCCGTCTATGAATTTGCAATATCAAGCAATCGCGGTTCCAATTGACAATGTTCCGTATCTTTAAAAATCGGGTCATGCAATATTTCAGCCAATTCTTTGTAATGTGGATTTTTTGATTCAAATACCGCAAACTCATCATATTTTTTATAAAGCACGGACGATGTCCATGGTCTGTATGTAGTAAATAATGCTGTTACATCAAGTTTTTGCGCTAATTTTACAAATTCAGGCATTTCTTTATAATTCAGCAGATGAACTACAAAATTTATTGTCATCCATTCAATTTTACCGCGTTTTTTCCATTCTGACATTAATTCAAGATTTTTCATAACCCTATCGAACGCATCTATTCTCAGAATTTTTTTGTAGGTTTCACGTTTCACGGCATTGACAGAAACGGAAACAGCATAAATATTATACTGAATACCAAGCTCAGTTATTGTTTTTTCATCTAACAAAAACCCGTTAGTAAACAAATCAAATTTAATGTTCGGATATCTTTTTACCAATTCGGTTATAAGATGCCTTGAATGCCTTGAAAAAAGAGCATCACCTGATAAGCTTGTTATTAATGTATTTGCATTTTTTGCCATTTCAATAATTTTTGGAAGATATACTTCATCATACAAAGACATCTCTTCGGGAGTATTAATTATTACCGAATCACGACAGGTTATACAGTTATAATTACATTCAAGGTCATAACTTATCTTAATTTCCCGTGGACTCTTTTTATAATCTGACGGTATTTCATTACCGGAACAGGGTGTATACATGCAACAAACATCCCTTTTGCACATTGAATAATCACCTTTAAGAACTCTTTGTCTTAAATCTGTGTATATTTCCCCGTTCCATATTTTTTCAAAATCCTCTTTTTCGATATTTCCCGCAGAGGTTTTATATTTTAAAAAATCCGGACAGCATGGATAAACATTTCCGTCTTTATGAATTTCCAAATTTTCAAAAGGTTTTAAACAAGGTCTTGTATCCATTTTGGAAGATTTTATATCAGCGGTATTTTTTTTGAATATCACGCCGCAATTTTTACAGAGCAAGCAGGCTCCGCCGACTCCCGCAAGAACAGTTCCGTATTTTATAAAATCTCTTCTGTCCATATACAGCACCTGAATTTATATATAAAATTATATCAATCCGTCTATGAATTTGCAATATCAAGCAATCTCGGTTCAAGCAGACAATGCTTTTTATCTTTAAATACAGGATCGTGCAATATCTCTGCAAGCTCACAGTAATGCTCATTTGCCGGTTCAAAAACTGCAACTTCATCGTATTTTTTGTAAAATTCTGCGGACTGCCACGGTCTGTATGTAGTAAATAATGCTGTTACATCAAGTTTTTGCGCTAATTTTACAAATTCGGGCATTTCTTTATAATTCAGCAAATGCACTACAAAATTTATTGTCATCCATTCAATTCTGCCCTGCTTTTTCCATTCAGCCATCATTTCAAGATTTTTTATAACCGTGTCAAAACCGTCAGTTCTGATTATTTTTTTATAGGTTTCACCATTCACGGCATCCACCGAAACAGAAACGCTCTGAATGTTATTTTGAATTTCCAATTCGGTCAGGTTTTTCTCATTCATCAAAAAACCGTTTGTGCTTAAACGAATTTTTATGCCGGGATAATTTTTTACCAATTCCCGCATAAGATGTCTTGTATGTCTTGAACATAACGGGTCACCGGCACCCAAAAGACCAATTGTTTCAGCATTTTTCGCAGCTTTTATAATTTTAGGCAATAAAATTATTTCATAAAAATCCATTTCTTCCGCTGTATTAACCTTTACGGAATCACGACAGGTTATACAGTGATAATTACACTCAAAGTCATAAGACATAGTAAAATCCTTTGGACCTTTTTTATAATCCGGCGGTATGTCACTAACTGAGCATGGTTCGTAAAAACAGCAGATATCTCTGTTGCACATCGAATAATCACCTTTAAGAACTCTTTGTCTTAAATCCGTGAAAATTTTTCCGTTCCAGATTTTATCAAAATCTTCTTTTCCAATATTTCCGGGAGAACTTTCATATTTTAAGAAATCAGGACAACAAGGAGAAACTTCCCCGTTTCTATGTATTTCGCAGTAATAAAAAGGTCTTTTACAAGGTTTAATATCAGTTTTTGATTTTTGAATATCACCCGTTGACAAACGACTTTTAAGAAATAAAAATAAGCCGCCAATACCTGCAAGAATAGTCCCTAAATTTATAAAAAAATTTTTTCCCATAAATATCAGCCAGTATGCCTGTGTGAAAGCAATTATATAATTACGAATTTGCAATGTCAAACAACAAAGGTTCAAGCATACAGTGTTTTTCATCTTTAAAAACAGGGTTACGAAGCATTTCGGCGAACTCTTTATAATGTTTGTTTTTAGGCTCAAAAACCGCAACCTCTTTGTATTTTTTATGATACCCGGCTGTTTTCCATGGTCTGTATGTAGTGAAATATGCTTTGACATCAAGTTTTTGAGCTAATTTTACGAAATCAGGCATTTCTTTATAATTCAGTAAATGCACTACGAAATTTATTGTCATCCATTCAATTTTGCCACGTCTTTTCCACTCTGCCATTAGTTCAATGTTTTTCATTACCCTGTCAAATGCATCCGTTCGCAAAATTTTCTTATATGTTTCTCTGTTCACGGCATCTACCGAAACAGAAATTCCCTGAATATTATTTTGAATACCTATTTCAGTCAAATTCTTTTCATCCATAAGAAAACCGTTAGTACATAAAAGAAATTTAATATCGGGTTTTTCTTTTACCGCTTCATTCATAAAATGTCTTGAATATCTTGAATACAACGGGTCACCAGAACCAAGCAAGGTTATAACTTCAACATTTTTTATAATTTTTTTGATTTTCGGCGAGTAAACATTTTCATATAAGGACATCTTTTCGGGGTTATTAGTAATAATAGTATCCCGACAGGTTATACAGTTATAGTTACATTCCATATCATAACTTATCTTTAACTCTTTTGGTCCGTTTTTGTAATCAGCAGGTATTTCTTCTTTTGAACAGGGTGTATAAAAACAAATATCTCTTTTACACATAGAATAATCACCGTTAAGAACTCTTTGTCTTAAATCTGTGTATATTTTTCCGTTCCAAATCTCATCTAAATTTTGTTTTTCAATATTTCCGGCATCATATTTTAAAAACTCACGACAACAAGGAGAAACCTGTCCCTCATTATGAATTTCCAAATTTACAAAAGGTCTTTTACAAGGCCTTGTATCCATTTCGAAAGATTTTACATCAGCATTATGTTCTTTAAAAATCACACTGCCGTTTTTGCATAACAGGCAAACTCCGCCTGCACCCGCAAGAACCGCACCATATCTGATAAAATCTCTTCTGTCCATAAATCAATTATAATCCCGTGTATAAGTCATTATATAATTACGAGTTTGCTATGTCAAACAGTCTGGATTCAAGGAAACAGTGTTCTTTATCCTGAAAAATCGGATTTTTTAATATTTTGACAAATTCTTTATAATGTTTATTTGTTGGCTCAAAAACAGCTATTTCAAGATACCTTTTACGAAACTCTGTCGGCTGCGACGGTCTGTATGTGGTAAAATATGCAGTAACATCAAGTTTTTGAGCAATTTTCACAAATTCCGCCATTTCTTTATAATTTAACAAATGAACTACAAAATTCATTGTTATCCATTCTATCCTGCCCTGTTTTTTCCATTCGGCCATTAGCTCAATGTTTTTCATAACCCTGTCAAAACCGTCCGTTCGCAGAATTTTTTCGTATGTTTCCCTGTTCACTGCATCTACAGAAACAGAAACGCCCTGAATATTATTTTGAATACCGATTTCTTTTAACGAATCTTCATTCATAAAAAATCCGTTAGTGAGAATTTTAAATTTAATATCCGGATAACTCTTAACCAATTCTTTCATAAGAAGTCTTGAATGCCTTGAAAACAACGGGTCACCCGAGCCAAGCAAACTTACAATCTCAGCATTTTTTGCAATTTTTACAACCTTTGGCAAATAAATATCATTGTATAACTCATTCTGTTTATCCGAGTTAATAATCACTGTATCTCGGCATTTTATGCAATTATAGTTACATTCATAATCATAATTAATTTTTATTTCTTTCGGACCTTTTTTATAATCTGACGGTATTTGTTTTTTTGTACAGGGTTCATACAACACACAAATATCCCTTTTGCAAGCGGAAAAATTTCCTTTTAAAACTTTTTTTCGCAAATCTTTTATTCTTTCCCCATTCCAAATTTCGTCTATGTCTTGTTTCTCAATATTTCCTATCTCAACTTTTTTTTTCAAAAAATCCGGGCAACACGTAAAGCAATCGCCATTTTCATAAATTTCCAGAGCTGTAAAAGGTTTTTTACAAGGTCTGACATCATACAGAGCCGTCTTGCGGGGATTATCTTTTGCAAGGACTGTATTATCTTTACAGAAAAAACAAACTCCGCCTGCACCCGCAAGAACCGCCCCGTATTTAATAAAATCCCTTCTGTTCATACCTGTCACCTGCTATTATTCTATGAATTTACTATATCAGACAACCGAGGTTCGAGGAAACAGTGTTCTTCATCCTTAAATACAGGATTATGTAATATTTTTACAAATTCTTTGTAATGTTTGTTTTCAGGCTCAAACACTGCTACTTTGTCATATTTTTTGCGGTATTCGGATGTCGGCCAAGGGCTATATGTTGTAAAAAATGCCGTAATATCAAGCTTTTGTGCCAACTTCAAGAAATCAGGCATTTCTTTATAATTCATTATGTGAATTACAAAATTTATTGTCATCCAATCAATTTTACCCTGTTTTTTCCATTTTGAAATATTTTCAACGTTTTTCATGACTATATCAAAAGCATCTGTTCTGAGAATTTTCTTATATGTTTCTTTCTTCACGGCATCTACCGAAACGGAAATTCCCTGAATATTGTTTTGAATACCCAATTCGGTCAAATTCTTTTCATCCAGGAGAAATCCGTTTGTAAATATATTTAATTTAATTTCCGGATTTTCTTTAACCAATTCTTTCATAAGAAGTCTTGAATGTCTTGAAAACAGAGGGTCACCCGAACCGAGCAAACTTAATACCTTAACATTTTTTGCAACTTTTTTTATTTTGGGAAGATAAACATTTTCATATAATGCCATCTCTTCCGGTGTATTTATTTTTACAACATCCCGACAGGTTATACATCTGTAATTACACTCCGTATCATAACTTATTTTCAGCTCTTTCGGTCCTTTTTCATAATCATCGGGTATTTCATCTGCGGAACACGGGTCATACATAGTACAGATATCTCTCTTACACATTGAGAAATCACCTTTTAAAACCTTTTGTCTTAAGTCGGCAATTTTTTTCCCGTTCCAGACTTCATCAAAGGCCTGTTCTTCAATATTTCCCAGAGAAGTCTTGTATTTTAAATATGACAAACAGCAGGGATTTATATCTCCCTCATTATTTATTTCACAATATTCAAACGGTCTTTTACAGGGTCTGTTATCAAAAAATGATTTTACAGGCGTATCAACATTCGCAAAAGCCATGTCATATTTGCAAAAAGCACAAAATCCCCCAACTCCCGCAAGAAGTGTGCTGTATTTTATAAAATCTCTTCTGTTCATAGACAACATCCGAATTATTTTTCATAATTAAACAATAATAAACCAGCATTTTTATATGCGATTATACAATTACGAATTAGCAATGTCAAACAATTGCGGTTCAAGTATACAGTATTTTTCATCCTTAAAAACAGGGTCATGTAACATTTTTACAAATTTTTTATAATGTGGATTTTTGGGTTCAAAAACAGCAACTTCATCATATTTTTTGTGAAATTCCGCCGTTACCCATGGTTTATATGTTGTAAAAACCGCCTTTACATCAAGTTTTTTAGCCAATTTTGCAAATTCCGGCATTTCCTTATAATTTAATAAATGCACTACAAATATGGTTGTAATCCAATTAATTTTGCACTGTTTTTTCCATTCCGACATTAATTCAAGATTTTCCATTACCCGATCAAACGTATCAGATCTCATAATTTTGTTATAAGTTTCACTTTTAACAGCATTAATTGAAATCGAAATACCGTTGATACTATGTTCAATACCAAGCTTTGTTATTGTTTTTTCATCTAACAAAAATCCGTTTGTAAACAAATTAAATTTAATATTCGGATAAATTTTAATTAATTTCTGCATCAAACATCTTGAATGCCTTGAAAACAAGGGGTCACCCGAACCAAGTAAAGTTAATATCCTAACATTTTTTGCCATTTCGATAATTTTTGGAAGATATACTTCATCAAACAAAGACATCTCTTCGGGAGTATTTATTTTTACAACATCGCGACATGTTATACACTTATAATTACATTCATAGTCATAACTTATCTTTAACTCCTTAGGACCTTTCTTATAATCAGCAGGTATTTCTTCTTCCGAACATGGTGTATACGTGCAGCAAACATCCCTGTTACACATTGAAAAATCACCTTTTAGAATTTTTTGCCGAAAATCGTTTAGTTTTTCACCATTCCAAATTTCATTATAATCCTGCTCTTTAATACTTCCGGTAAGAACTTCTTCTTTTATAAACTCGGAACAACAGGGGTATACATTTCCGTCAGAATAAATTTCTAAACGCCTAAAAGGAACTATACACGGTCTGTTATCAAAGAATGATTTTACAGACGTATCAACATTCGCAAAAGCCATGTCATATTTGCAATGAGCACAAAATCCCCCAACTCCCGCAAGAAGTGTGCTGTATTTTATAAAATCTCTTCTGTTCATAAATATCTGCCGTTATCATTATTTGTAAGTATTTATAATCAGGAATTTGCAATATCATATAAAGTCTGTTCAAGAATACAATGGTCATCATCTTTAAAAACAGGATTATGCAATATTTTTACAAGTTCCTTATAATGTTTGTTTTCAGGCTCAAAAACTGCTACTTCATCATATCTTCTGGAAAATTCCGCAGAATCCCACGGCCTGTAGGTTGAAAAGAAAACCGTTGCATCAAGTTTTTGAGCAATTCTGACAAATTCAGGCATTTCTTTATAATTTAATAAATGAACGACAAAATTCAGCAAAAGCCAGTTAAACTTACCTTGTCTTTTCCATTCTGCCATCAGCTCAACATTTTTCATAACTGTATCAAACGCATCTGTCCTCAGAATTTTTTTATATGTTTCCCTTTTTACCGAATCTATTGAAACAGAAATACCCAAAAGATTATTTTGAATACCGAGTTCGGCTAAATTCTTTTCATCCAAAAGTAAACCATTAGTACACAAAGTAAATTTGATTTTGGGATATTTTTTAACCAATTCCATTATCAAATGTCTTGAATGTCTTGAAAACAGCGGGTCACCAACACCAAGAAGATTTACCGTTTTGGAATTTTTTGCAGCTTCTAAAACTTTAGGAAGATAAACATTTTCGTATAATGCCATTTCTTCGGGAGTATTTATTTTTACAACATCCCGACATGTTATACACTTATAATTACATTCATAATCATAAGTTATTTTTATCTCTTTTGGACCTTTTTTATAATTTTCGGGTAATTCACTGACCGGACACGGGTTATACATAGAACAGATATTTCTGTTACACATTGTATAATCACCGTTTAGCACCCGTTGCCTTAAATCATTAAATATTTTACCGTTCCAAATTTTATCTATATTTTGTTTTCCTATATTTCCGGCGGGTGTTTTATATTTTAAAAAATCCGGACAACATGGATATATATCTCCGTTTCTGTTAAATTCACAAAAATCAAAGGGTCTGCTGCAAGGTTTGTTATCAGGTATATTTTTTGTGTCAGGAATATCTTGTACAAATAAATTACCGTTTTTTAAAAGCAAACACGTTCCGCCCATACCGGCAAGAATTGTTCCGTATTTTATAAAATCTCTTCTGTTCATAAAAATATCCGATTAAGAACGAAACCATAATCATTATATATGTATTAACAGTTTGTTGCAATCTTTTTTAAAAATAAAATCTCTCTTTTACAGTGTTAAAAATATTCATTTTTATTTCTGTATGTAAAAATATCAGAAAATTTTGAAATCTTTAAATAAAAAAAGTTTTATATAATAATATAGGTTTAACAGTTAAATGGAGTTTGTATTGTATGGTTAGATGGTCATCATTTATACCCGCAAAAATTAAAAAGTCAAAGGTTGAAGAACAATATAATCTCTGCGATAAAGACAAAGACGGCAAAATATCCGAAAGTGAATTTAAAAAAGCGGTACCGGGTCCGGTAAAATTTTTTGTCGGGAATGATAAGCTGAACAAAACAATATCTTTATTTGATAAAAATGACGATAAATCAATGAGCAAAGAAGAAATTGACGGTTTTCTAAAAGAAAAATTCGGAATAACATACGAAAAAGCCGCAAAAATGAAAACAGGTGATTTGGTTGATTATATCCAGGATACTGTTGAAAAGGATGATAAAAAGAAAAAATAGTTAAAACTCAAATCAGAAATTTTTATATAGCTAAGTAAAAAGACCTGTTTATAATAAGGTTCTTTGAGACATGTTAATTACTTTTTGCTGTATAACGCAATCTGAAGATTTTTTCCAAAAGGAACTGATTTTGATATAATTAATCAAAATTTCTGTGTGTTGCGTTTAATTTAAGCCTTCTCCTTTTTCCAAGTGTTGCGTTTTGTAACAGAACACGATTAGAAATTTTTACACTCGGATGACTGCCGAAACAAAGCTTGAAATTATTATATTTTCAATAAATTCATGATTTTCGGATATAAAAAATGATAGAAAAAATAAAAAGCAGTTTTTATAAAATATCTATAACACGTGACATTTATCGTATTTGTGTTATGTTATTGTTATGTTCCAAGAGAACAGCATGAACAGACAAAAAAGAGGAAAAACAAATGGCATTACCTAATGTAGCATATTTTTCAATGGAAATGGCAATAGACCAATCATTGGCAATTTACTCAGGCGGTTTGGGATTTTTGGCAGGTTCGCACATGCAATCCGCCGGATACTTGCAAATGCCTATGGTCGGCGTTTCTATTTTATGGTCATACGGTTATTATGACCAGCGTATAAGCCCTGAGGGCAATGTAGAAGTTGCATATATCAGAAAGTATTATGACTTTTTAACACCGATTTCAGCATCAGTTGAAGTTGTTATTTTCGGTGAAAAAGTTAAAGTTAAAGGATTTAAGGTAGACCCTGAATTATTCGGAACCTGTCCTATTTATCTTTTAACAACTGACATACCGGAAAACTCCGAATGGGCAAGAAGAATTACACACAGATTATATGACGGTGACGAAAAAATCAGAATTGCACAGGAAACAGTTCTCGGTGTTGCCGGTATCAGATTACTTCAGGCTATCGGAGAAAAATTCGATTGCATCCACCTGAACGAAGGACATGCTCTTCCTGCAGCCTTTGAACTTTTAAGACAGTACAAAGGCGATATGGCTCAGGTAAAACGCAGAACAGTATTCACAACTCATACTCCTGTTGCTGCCGGTAACGAAGTTCACTGGGTTGATACACTTCTTCAGGGTGGTTTCTTCTCTGAATGTCCGAGAGAAAAGGCTGTTGAACTCGGCGGCGAACACTTCTCGCTTACTGTTGCTGCATTAAGAATGAGCAGACTTGCAAATGCCGTATCTCAGTTACACGGTCTTGTTGCTAACAAAATGTGGGAATGGGTTGAAGGACGCTGCCCCATCAGAGCTATCACTAACGCTGTAAACGTTCACTACTGGCAAGACAGAAGAATTACAGAAGCAAAAACTCTTCAGGAACTTCTTGATGCTAAAATAGAAATGAAAACAAAAGTATTCAAGTATATTGCAAACCAGACAGGTAAAAGACTTGACCCGCATGTATTGACAATAACATGGGCAAGAAGATTTGCCGACTACAAACGAGCATGGTTGCTGTTCACGGATATGGACAGAATTACAAAATTGTTAAATGACAACAAAGTCCAATTAATATTTGCAGGTAAATTCCATCCGGATGATGTTATGGGCAGAGAAATGTTTGACAAAATTCTTCACCAGTCAAGAACAATGAAGAATGTAGTAATTCTCCCCGGATATGAACTTGAATTGAGTGCAAAACTCAAAAAGGGTACAGATGTATGGCTGAACACACCGCTCCGTCCGTTTGAAGCATCAGGTACTTCCGGCATGTCAGCAAATATGAACGGTGCAGTTCACCTTTCAATATTTGACGGATGGGCTGTTGAAGGTACATTCCCCGGAATTAACGGTTACACGGTTGAATATCCCGGACTGGATGATGAAATTCCTTGGGAAGAACGTCATAAAAAAGACCATGAATGTATTATGAATATCATAGAAAAACAAATTATTCCGACATACTATGATAAGAAATTACAATGGGCAAGACTTATGCGTCAAGCAATCAGAACGTCTGAAGCATACTTCAATTCAGACCGTATGGTTATTGAATACTACAACAGACTTTATAAGCCTATCGCTCACGAAGACCCGAAAGAGGGCGGTTTGGATAATAACTTTGAAATCACAGAAAATCCGAACTACGATGCATGGACATTCTCAAATATCAAATAATTTTCAGCGGGGACTTTTTAAAAGTCCCCCTTTTTTAGATTATGAATTTATTACTGAACGAACAAAAAAATAAAATACGTACACAAAACAAAGCAACAAGAGCAACTTTAGATATTAAAAAACTAAGTATTGTCATTATGGATAAAGTTGTTGCTTTAGATGAATTTAAAAATTCGGATGCGGTTTTTTGTTACATATCATTCGGAAATGAATTAGACACTTCAAAAATTTTAAATTTTCCAAATAAAAGAATATTTGTCCCAAAAGTAATCGGGAACGAAATGTACATGACAAAATATACTCCTCAAAATCTCAGGGCAGGAAAATTCGGAATTCCCGAACCGGCAGAATGTACTCCCGTTACTCCGTCTAAAAATGATGTGATTATTGTTCCCGCATTGGCTTGTGATAAAAAATTTTTTAGACTGGGATACGGCAAAGGATTTTATGACAGATTTATGCAAAATTCCGAAGCTGTTAAAATTTTACCGATTCCATCAGTTTTTATAACGGATAACATTCCACATGATGAGAATGATATAAAGACAGATATAATAGTAACAGAAAACTCCGTATTAAAACGTAATGAAAATGTAACTAAAAACGTGTTTTAGTTACATTTTATTTGCTCTTTATCTTTTATAATGTAAAATTGTAATAGGAATATTTGGGAGATATTTATGGAATTCTTCAGAAATAACAGAAAAATAATAATTTTCATTATAATATTTTGTTTTGTATTAACACCTCTTATTATAGCTGTAGTAAATCAATTAGCAAGATTATAGAGGTTACATCGTAATGAAATTGCCTTATTTATTTAAGAACATTTTCATTATATTCATGATTTTTGCAATTTCTAATATTGCACCGGTTTGTTCTGCAAACGGTGAACAAGATATTGCAAAAAAGAGAAGAGAAACAAGGGCTAAAATTAACAGGCTTAAAATTCTTGAAAATCAAGAAACAAACAAAATGTACCGAAATCAGCAAAAACTTGAGAAAAATGAGCGCGCACTCAAATATTCACAAAAGAAATATAGTGCAGCAAAAACCAGATTAAATGATTTAGAGGGTAAACTTTCAGTTGCAAAGACTCAGTATTCAAGAGGAGAGGCTGCAGCAAGGTACCGCATAAGGCAAATCTATATGAAAGACAGAACAGGTCTTTTTATATTGATTTTAAGTGCCGAAAACATTAATTCTTTTATAGACAGGGTATATTATCAAAACATAATTGCAAAAAAAGATAAAGAACAATTGACCGCAGTAAAAGAAAAAGCAAAACAAATAGCAAGACTGAGAGCGCAGGTTGAAAACGAAAAAAGGATACTTGCAACATCAATTGATGATATGAATTATCAGAAAAAGCAAATCAAATCGGCATTGAATGCAAATGCCAATATGATATATAAGTTAAAACACGACAGGGCAACTTACGAGCGTACCGAAAGGGAACTCGCAAGACAATCGCAAATCATCGCAGGAATGATTTCAAAAAGCACAAAAAACAGTATGGTAACCTCTGCAACAGGTGCATTTATAAGACCTTGTCCGGGATCAATTACTTCAGAATTCGGTTATCGTATTCACCCGATTTTCAAAACCACAAAATATCACTCGGGAATAGATATAGGTGCGCCGACAGGAACGCCGATTCGTGCGGCTAACTCCGGAAAAGTAATTTTTGTCGGCTGGCAAAACGGTTATGGTAAAACCGTAATCATTGACCACGGAAGAGTTAACGGAAAACCGACCTCAACGCTTTACGCTCACCAGTCGAGATTTGCAGTTTCCAATAACCAAACAGTTACAAAAGGGCAGGTAATAGGCTATGTCGGTTCTACGGGGTACTCAACAGGTCCGCACTGCCACTTTGAAGTACGTGTCAACGGAAAACCCGTAAGTCCATGGAATTATATATAGAAAAGGTTAAATTGTGAAATTAATTAAAAATGTAATAAAAATATTCTCAGTATCAATCTTTGTGTTAGGGATAAATCCTGTCTATTCTGCGGATTTAACTGCTGATTTTATCAATAATGCGGCTTTTGAAAACACTTCATACAAAAAACAGGAACCTAAAGTCATAACACTTTTCCGTAAAGATGAAAGTATTTTTAGGAAGAAAAAGAAAGTTAAAGTACAGAAATTTGACAATTCAAATGAAAATATAAAAGAAACAAATTTAACGGATATCGAATTTGTTAAAAAACTGAAAAATAACGAAAATAAGAATGTCAGAAAACAATTTGAAGTCAATGTTAACAAACACGATACGCCTGAAAACGCTTCAGAAAACAGTCAGGAAGATGATTATACAAATGAAAGCGATTCCATTGTTACCGTTGAACCGAGGAATAAAAAATTTTTCAGAAAAAACAAGAAAAAAGATAAAGAAATTAAAAAAGAGCAATCACAAACTACTCCGTCCGATATTATTTTAACGGCGGATGTAACTGATTATTTTCCCGACAGAAGCGAGATTGAAGCCGTCGGTAATGCAAAACTTCAAATGACAGGTGAGGACTTTGTTTTATATTCGGATAAAATAATTTTTAACCATGATATAAACAGCGTAAAGGCATACCAAAATGTAAAAATCGTACAGGGAGAAAATGTTACTACGGGTGATTTTATAAACATTGATTTGAATACTGCTCACGGCTGGATTCAAAAGCCTTTAACTTCAAACTATTCCGTAAAAGTCAGAGCCGAAGAGGCATATATATACCCAGACAGAATAGAAGAATATGAGGGTGTGGCAAATATTCTTGAGGACAGAAGATTTTCTTTCGGAAGCGCAAATTTCACAAACCTTTTAAACCCGGGTCAATTAGATTTTGGTGATTATTATTCCTCGGAAGCAGAACCGAGTTCCGTTAAAATTAAAGCAAAAGATATTATTGTAGATTCTGAGGACGGTCACAACGTAATAAATATTAAACAGGCGGGAGTATATTACAAAAAATTCAAACTCGGTGTTATTCCTGCTCTTAAAATAATGACAGATAAAGAAAATTCCGTTATGGAAACAAATATTCCCGAATTCGGAAGTGACGGAAACCTCGGAATGTATGCCGGACCATCATTTGTTATTGGTTTGCCGCGCGCTTCTGTATTAAAACTTTCTCCGATTGTTTTATATTCAAAAAATGACAGCAAATTTGGCATAGGTGGTATTGCAAAATTTGCAAGTCCGTCAAATCAGACAGAAATGGCATACGGTTCTGCCGAAAACAGATTTCTCTTAAGAGGATATCAAAAATTTACGGATAATTTAAAAGTGAATTATTCGCAAAACATGTATGTTTCCGAGTGGTTCTTGGGATACAGACGACCTATGTTTGCTATGGATTTGGAATACGGCGACAGTTATTACGTTGATGATTTGGGAGTTAATTTCAGACACAGAATTCAGGCAGGTTATTATTCGGATTTTGGAAAGATAGGTTCTTTTGCGAAAGGAAGATTACGCTGGATGACACAAATGCAAAAGACTTTCTTCTCATACACAAATCCTGAAAATACGTTTAATACAGATATCGGTTTAATAGCACAAACGTCAATTGCCCAATATACAACAGGAGATACATTCGGTATTGTCAGAATAGGACCGATGATAAATACTTCATACAAAAACTGGACACAAAGTCTTATGTACTATCAGACAGGTGTCGGCGGAAAAACTCCATTCAGATTTGATGATTACTATTACGGAAAATCAAACGTACAAATCATTGAAAGTCTGCGGCTGCACAAATATGTTACAATCGGATATTTAATGTCCATTGCAATTGCAGGCCGTGACTCATATTCAACCCAGCAGCTCACACCTTATACAGTCAATAAACCGTATAACTGGCTTCAGGAAAATATGTTCCTTATCAGTGTAGGACCGGAAGAAGCAAAGGTAACATTCGGTTACGATGCTTACAGACAGACAACGGCACTTTATTTTTCAATGCTGCTCGGTACAAAAGATATGGACGTAGCTTTCAAGAAGACTGTTATCAATAATCCTGATAATATAACAAAGTCTAACGCTGAAGAAACAAAATTATCTAAATTCTTAAAGAATATGAGATACAAAGTATTCCCTGCAACAGACCCTGATTATGAAATCAAAAAGAAAGAAGCCGAAAAAGCATTATATCAGAAAATGCTGAAAGATATGAATAAAGAAGATAATGAAGACAGTGAATACAAAGAAATTCAACAAGAGGTTATTCAGCAAATGAAACCTTTCCTAAACGGACAGGAATTGATGAAAGATAAAAGATTATAATAATTTAATTTAGTCAGCCGATAATAAAATCGGCTGATTATTTTTGTTTACAGAAATTATCCTGTTTATCAGTTAAACCGTTATAGTTATTATCAATTCCGTCCGAACATGAGCCGACAGACTCAAAAGATTCGGCAAGAGGGTCACGGTGAAGATATTTATCGGGAATTTGCGCCCATAACTTTTGAAATGCACTTTCAAAATCTCCTGCAATTTCTCTGTCTTTTATAATCAGTGTATTCTCATCATTATACTGTTCACCGCTTTTTGTAAAGTTCATAGAACCTGTTATAACGGTTTCCCCGTCTATAATTATATTTTTCATGTGCAATGTCCCTGCAAAATTTTCAGTTTTGACGGGAATACCCGAATTTCTCATAACACTGTGGGTGCTATACTTATTTTTTGCGGAATTAGCATCAGTTATTATTTTTACATCCACACCTCTTTTATGCGCATCAATCAGTGCGTCGGTCAATTTTTTATGAGTAATTATAAATGCAGGAACATGAATATACATTTTTGCATTACTGATTTTGTTTATAATCTTTTGATTTATAGTTGAGTTTTGAGGGGAAAAATAAACTTCAATTTTATTATTTGAAGAGTTTCCGAAAACCTTTTCTTTTTCCGAGTGAAATCTGCCATTGATAAAATTATCAAATTCTTTTTCAAAAATTTTTGCAATTTCTTCGGAGCTGATTAATAAGGAAGTGTTTGCATTAAATCCAGAAATACTCGTAGGAGTTATATTTGAGCTGCCTGTCCAAACCTTTTTACCGTCAAAAATAAAAAATTTGTTGTGCATAAGTCTGTGAGATTCTTTTGAAGTTCCGTCATCAATCGCAAAATCAAATATATCATCAGGTTTGAACTTTTGAAAAATTTTTGTCAGGTTGGAATTATCAGTGGCAAATCTGATTTTTACCCCCCTGTTTTTTGCATTCTTTAAAGCGTCAATTATTGCAGGCATTCCTGAAAGTTCATAAGAAGCAATATCTATTGAATTTTTTGCTGTTTCAATTTCTTTAAGAAGTGCCTTACACATCCTGTTAGTACAGTCAGACGACGGATAAAGCATTCCCGCCCCGTAAGAATGGAAAATTTCTATATTGTCAAAATTTTTATAACTTTCTCCGATTTTATTTTTTTGACTCCGTTTCTTTTGAGGCAAATGTTCTCCCTTGTGTAAAATACAATACCCGCAGGGTTTTGCGTTTTTTGGCAGCTCTTCTTTTGATAAAATTTCAATTTTTTTGGAATTTTTAACGGCAGTACAATCTAAAGTATGATATTTACGGCTGATTATATTAAATCGGTAGTAAGTTTTATTCCTGCCCTCCTGTAAAATTAAGATAGTCTTTCCTGTATTATCTTCATTTGTATTGTTCAAACCGGTCGGGTAAGCATATCCTTTATTTAATAATATCTTTGAAGCAGGTTGAAAATTTGCATAAATATTGCCGTCTTTATCAAAAGTTATCAGAGAATTTAAAAACAATCTTTTGTAGAATTCTTTTGTTTTTAAAATAAGATGAGTATATTCGTTTTCTGAAAATTTTTGCTCAATATTTTTATTATCGGTAATATTTTTCACGGAGCAGTACGGCACAATGCCTTTTACGGATAGTTCTTCATTATCATTCCGCATGTAATTACGGTTTAAATCAACTATAATATTACATTCGGGAGTAACTTCAATCACTCTGTAAGTATTAAGCCGAATGACATCAACAAAAATTATTAAAATAAAAATAAAACAAATATATATTAAAGTTCTTTTTTTCATGATAGAATTATATCAAAAATTTAATAATACATGGAGAAGTGTCCGAGCGGTTTATGGTGCAGACCTCGAAAGTCTGAGTCCCCAAAAGGGACCGGGGGTTCGAATCCCCCCTTCTCCTTTTTTGTTGAAAATATTGCATAACATGAGTATACCAAATTTTGAATTTATATAATGTAACATTATTAGACATTTTTTATGATTTTTGCTATTATCCACATTATGAGTGAAGAATTGTTACAAAGAGATTTAATAAAAAGTCCTGAAAAAGTTGGGAAATGGGACTTTTATAATATTGGAAGTACTACTCTTAAATCCCTAAAAAATTACGGGATTATAAGAGATGTTGATTATAGAGAGTATGAACGAAAAAAAGTTGATGGCATTTTAGTTCAAAGAAAAAATGTCATTGCTATTATTGAATACAAAAAACCATCGGAATTTAAAAGCCTAAAACAAAAAGATAAAGCTATAAAACAAGAACTTGATGTCGCAAAACTATTAAAATCAAAAATTTATATTGTTACAGATACAAAAGAAGCTATATGGATTAACCCTTTAACCGGCAATAAAATAAAAACAGAAGATAAAAAAGATATTGTTGAGTTATTCGATAAGAATAATGATAAGTTGCCTGATTTAATTGAAAAAATTATAAATTCAATCAATGAAAAAAATGACTATATAAAACCTAAAAAAATGGTTAATCCAAAGGACTTGGCAAAACAAATATGGCAAGATGTTTGGTCTGTTAGCGGTGCAACTCCGGAAAATTGCTTATATACATTTGTTGAATTATTCATATTTAAATATTTAAGTGATTTGGGAATTTTAAAAGGTTCATATTCATTTGACAATTTAATGAAAAGTTATGAAACCGACACCCAAGAAGAAGTTTTAGAAAATTATGCAAAAATAATTCGTCCGAAAATAAAGGAATATTTTCCACATAGTAAAATTGATAACACAACTATTATTAATGGAACAATTTTTGTTAGTAAAGATCAAAAAGCCGTTGCCGGTTATAGTACTGTATTTAAAAAAGTTCTAAAAAAATTTCAAGATTATGGAAAATTGGAGCATATTGACTATGATTTTAAAAGCCAATTATTTGAAAGCTTTTTGAAAGAAAGTATTAGTAAAAAGAATTGGGGACAATTTTTTACACCGTTAAAAGTTGTTAGAGCTATTGTAGAAATGGCAAAAGACGAAATCAAACCCAATATTAAAATATGCGACCCTGCGTGTGGTGTAGGAAAATTTCTATTAGAACCAATAAAATCACGATTGAATGAATTTTATAAGACAAATAAAAAAGATTTAAGCAAATCAATTACTATTTGTGGTTTTGATAAAGGTTTTGATAAAGACGAACAGAAAACAATAATATTAGCTAAAGCTAACATGTTGATTTATTTTTCTGATTTAATAAAGGAAAATCCAAGTTTAACAAAAGAATTTTCTGAATTATTCAATGAAAGTTTTGTTTTAAAAACAAATTCTATTTTAGGAACATTATCAGAACCCGTTAACAACGAATATGATTTAATTTTAACAAATCCTCCATATGTAACAAGCGGTAGCAGCAATTTAAAAGAGGAAATCAAAAAAAGCGGTTTAAGTTCCGAATATAAAATCAATGCTATGGGTGTTGAGGGATTATTTATGGAATGGATAATTAAATCATTAAAACCGGGAGGTAAAGCATTCA
>Ga0310696_10000937_pt1 | contig 42974 bp, 47 predicted proteins | sample AusTroGonzalo_MG_4_FD_203885 | JGI IMG/M metagenome (GOLD analysis project Ga0310696, IMG submission 203885) | Bovine rumen microbial communities from tropical cattle in Woodstock, Queensland, Australia - Gonzalo_02 (v2) (version 2) | ecosystem: Host-associated > Mammals > Digestive system >... | reverse complement strand
TTCCTGAATTGATTAAGAAACTGCAGATTGCAGGATTGGAAGTCAACCTTTGTGAGGATGTCGGTCCGCATACAAAATTGCTTCCGGCATTACAGAAGTACCCGGATGATATTATTATTACAGTGGATGATGATGTGTATTATGATGAAGGGTTGGTGAGTGAGTTATGGCATGGATATATTGACTCTGAGAAAAAATCTGTAGTGACTCGTTGGGCTATGGTTATGGGATTTGAGCAAGGGAAGATGTTGCCATATTCGAGATGGGAAGAAGCCAATGGTACAGAAACAGAAGTTTTTTATTCTCCTCTTGGTGTTGCCGGTGTGCTTTATCCACCGCATGTGTTTACAGAGGAGGTGTTTAATAAGGAGGTTTTTCAATCTTTATGTAGAACAGCAGACGATATTTGGTTTTCAATACAAGAATATCTCAATCGTATTCCGATTTGTTTGATTTCACCAACATCGTGGTCGAAGAATTATGGTGTTAATCAATATGCAGAATTTATAGATAATGCATCAGGCGCTTTACATTATATGAATGTTGAAAACGGTATGAATGATATACAATTAGGAAATTTAATTGATTATTATCATATAAAAGCAAATGATAAAAATTAGAATATATACAGTTAAAGAGCTATCGGAAGGGATAATTGCTGATTCTCAAACTATTCCATTCAATTATAGTATCGCCCCCAGTCGCGCATATGCACTAATTAATAATCCATGTGCTCATGACGATGATCCTGCTATAGTGGTGGTTAGTGTTAGTGAAAGTCCTGTAGGTTATTCTGCTGTTTTTGCGGAAGAATACTTGTCTGGGAATACACGTGGGCATTTTTTTTGGGGAACTACAGAATGGTTAGAACCTGAGTATAGAGGAAAAGGGATTGCTGGTGAAATGATGCGCACGCTGAAAGATGCTGTGGGCATTGAGAAGTACATTGGTTTGGAATCATCTGTTGCTTCAGTGAAATTAGATCAAAAGCAAGGGGCTTCGATTAGATACTATGATAAACTGAAATATCAGTTTGTATCGCATGGCTCTTTGAAAGGATGGCTATTTCAACGTTATTGTGCATGGTATAATCATCGTGTTTTGCACAAACTACAGAAATATTCATTCCAGAATCAATATGTAAACTATATAGACGAGATTACGTATCAGTTCATTAAAAAGCATTCAAAAAACAATCTATTCATGCGAAAACGAGAAATGTTGAACTGGATGCTGCACTATCCGTTCTTAATTGGAACACACGGTGATTCAAATGCAAAAATAGATACATGCGAGTTTGGAAGTTTGGTGGATGAGTATCGCATTGAGATAATCAAGGTATATGTGGCAGATGAGTTGGTTGGTTTATATATTGTAACGCAAACCAATAAAGAGCGAACGCTACGTTATCTCTATCTCGATGAGTTGCATAAAAATGAAGTGCTTGCATCTGTAACGCTCAATTTGCTTAAACCGAATATAGAACAGATACATTTTATGTCATCAGAATTGCAAGAGTTTATGCAAGGGCATGGGATAAAGCACCTTAATCGAAAATCGTATATTGATAAGATTAGTCTCACTTTGCCACCCGGTTTGTCAGTCAATCCAAACTTAAATGTTCAGGGAGGAGATGGAGACATGTTTTGTTAAATAAAATTAATTATATGACAAATAAGATTGATTTATTACAGCAACAAGCCGAGATGCCACCATTTGGTATTGATTCCAAATATCATCGGTATATTCGACGTATTCATCGCACATCCGGTACTACGGCCAAGCCGTTGGTAGTGGCATTAAATGATACGGATATAGATGCAATTACTACGGTAGGTGCTCGTTGTTTCCGTAATGCAGGAGTGGTAGAAGGCATGCGAGTAGTGCATTGTTTGAACTACGCCGGATGGATTGGCGGTTATACTGATCATGCCTCCCTTGAACGTGCCGGAGCATGTGTATTGCCGTGGGGAGTAGGCAATACCGAGCAACTGATCCAGATGATTCTTACTCTCGGAATCGAAGCCATCTCATGTACCCCTTCGTATTTAGGAGTACTAAAGAAAGTGCTCAAGGAGAAATACGGACTTAATCCTGATCAGTTAGGCTTGAAGTTAGGTTTGTTTGGTGGAGAAGCCGGGTTGCAAAATCCTACCTTCCGTCAGAAGATAGAAGCCGAATGGAAAATGGATGCGATAGATGCTAATTACGGTATGGCGGACGTAATGTCTATTTTCGCATCCGAGAATCGCTTGCGCAAAGATGGTCTAATGTTTCTTGGACGTGACTATCTCAAACCGCAGTTGCTAATTGATGGTCAACTTGTGCCGATACAAAAGGGTATGCGCGGAGAATTAGTTCTCTCAACATTATACAAAGGAGGTCTAATTAGCCGCACGGACTATCGAACAGGTGATGTGGTAGAAATATTAGATGATGCTGAAGATTTCAGATTTTGCATTAAAGGCAGAGCAGATGAGATGATTGTAGTTAGAGGAATTAATGTCTATCCATCCTCTATATTCGAAGTCGCAATTAAGGCAATGAATGAATTCGGCGTCGATTTCATATGGCGTTTGTTAGTGAGCAAAAGTGATCCCATTGCAGAGGTGGTTTTTGCTATCAGTGGAATAGAAAAGAATCCGGAATTAGAAAATTATATCTATGATGCAATAAAAGCATCAACGGGTATTTCTATTAGTATAACTTATGGTGAGACCATGAGTATTTCTCCAAACATGAAAGTAAAACCGATAGTAAGATGTTTATAAATCGAGAAATAGAATTTCCTCAACGAATGACGAAGTTCTTGCAGCGTCGTTTAGAGGAGTTGAAAGCGCAATATGGAGAAGATTCTCCTGAGTATCGTTCGTTGGCATTACAGTACATCTATGATGTGCGTGAAGATAATCCGACAGTAGAACATAATGCCAAACATTATGAGGCTGGAGTGCAAGTGGATGGAGGTAAGAACGTTGAGCGATTGTATGAGCATCATTGTTGTATTGAAATGGCTTTCAACTGCTTATCGAACTGCCGGTATTGTTTGCGTAGCAACTATGATAGGTTTACATTAACGGAAGAGCAGATGGATGCGAATGCCGCATATCTGCGTTCCATCGAAGCCGAAGAGGTGCTACTGACTGGTGGCGACCCTTTGTTAAATCTTCGCCGATTGCGTATCTTTACGGATAAGATAGTGGATACCGTTCCAACGATCCGTATCATCCGTATTGCAACACGAGTGTTTACACAAGATCCGGCAGTGATGTCCGATGACACGATTACGTTCTTGCGGAAACTGAAAGAACGTGTTCGTGTAGAGGTAGCTACGCAAATCAACTCGGCTGTAGAACTGCAATGTCCGGAAGTGCGTCAAGCATTTGAAAAAGTATTGGCATTAGGTATACCAGTTTATTCTCAAAATGTGTTCTTGAAAGGTGTTAATGATACTCCGGAGCAACTGATTGACTTGTATCATGAGATGCGGTTGATTGGTGTTGAGGCTCATTATTTGTTCCATTGTATCCCGATGCGCGGTATTCACCATTTGCGTCCTTCGGTGGATAGAATGATAATGTGTTACGAGGCTTTAGTAAATGCAGGACATATTACAGGGCGCTGCAAACCAATTCTTGCAATCATGAGTCAGATTGGAAAGATTACATTGACGCCATATAATTATCGCAAATTGGATAACGGATATGTGCAGTTACGCAGTAGTTATAAATATGAGGATAGATTAGCATACAACCCTAATTGGAAGTTACCAGAGGATGCTTTTGTCAATGATGAAGGCTATTTGTGTATATACTATTTAGATGGAGAAGATTGATAAATATTCTATGTAGATAATTCGGAATAACAACTTGACACAAACAACAAACTGATATTATTCATAGGGAAGCTTGTTAGAAAGAGTCTTTTATATAACTCGGTTGTCTTACCGAATTGGAAATATAATATAGATGTTGCAATGGCTGCGGCGATGAGGACAATAGAACAAGTAATATAAATGAAGAGAATAATTCAAAATATATTAAAGACAGTAGGCTATTATAAACTTAAATCCAAATGGCGTTGGCATCAGTATATAACTGCATTACAGAAAGAGGATGCGAAACGTAAGGCTGAGGCTACGGCATGGATTGAGGCGATAGATCATCGTCTGTTGCCGGATGTCAAAAAGAAGGATAATGTTACTGTCTCGCTAACAAGTCATGGAAAGCGTGTGGCTGATTTTGCCCCATTCGCAATCTATAGTATCTTCCATCAGACGGTATTACCCAATCGCATCGTGCTCAATATCAATCAGGAGAAATGGAATGAGGATAATCTTCCTGAATTGATTAAGAAACTGCAGATTGCAGGATTGGAAGTCAACCTTTGTGAGGATGTCGGTCCGCATACAAAATTGCTTCCGGCATTACAGAAGTACCCGGATGATATTATTATTACAGTGGACGATGATGTATATTATGAGAGTTCTCTTGTCGCAGATTTAATGGAAGATTATAATCAAAAGATAGAGCCGTGTGTGATTTGCAAGTCGGCATTGCTGGTTGGATGTAAAGATGATTCAATTCTGCCGTATTCGCAATGGGAAATGGCTACATTGGAGAACTCTCGAAATCAATTGATATCTCCTCTTGGATTTTGTGGGGTATTATATACTCCGCATGCATTTCCCAAAGAGGTGTTTAATAAAACTGTGTATCGAAAGTTAGCAAAATATGCTGATGATATTTGGTTCTCGGTAGTTGAGATAATGGAACAGATTCCGGTATATTTATCTTCAAAACCACAAGATGATATGTTGTATATAAATCATACTAATGAGTTTGATGTCCAAAACTCGGATGCACTTCATTTTACGAATGATGGTCAAAAGAGGAATGATGAGCAACTACGAGCATTAGTGGATTATTATAATTTGGATATGAGCGAAATTATTGTAAAGCAAAAAGAACAATTGTAAATGGCATAATGGATGATATTATCTAAATAATGAGATATATTATGAAAAATTTAAATATCCTAAGACGAATACAGCGAACTATTGCATGTCAAAAACGTAAATGGTATCATAAACAATGGCTTAAAGTTCAGCCGAAAGATTTTTATGACAATCCAGAGCGAGTAACAGCATTATGGTATGCTTCTCGCGAGGGACGTATGCCCGATTTTAAGCGTCCTCTAGATTTCAATGAACGATTGATGGCGCTCAATCTGGAAGCGTACTATGACAAATCTCAATGGCCTGTACGTATCATTGGGGCAGATAAGTATGCGGTACGTGACTATGTGGAGAAGAAAGGATTGGGTGATATATTAAACGAGTTATATGGTTTATATGATAATTTTGACGAGATAGATTTTACTAAACTACCCAATCAATTTGTTATCAAGACAACGCATGGTAGTGGGAAAAATTATATATGTCGTGATAAATCGAAATTTGACATATCCGCGTTTAAACTGTTAGCAAAAGATTGGTTAAAACAAGATGATTTCGGCTTGACTACCGGGGAGTGGCATTATAACCTAATAAAACCGCGAATCATTATTGAGAGATTTCTCTATACTCCAGGCGAGGATGTCTCGCTGATAGATTATAAATTTCATTGCATCCATGGGCATGTATATGGCGCGTATGTATGTTATGACCGAGATTATCAGGATGGCGCACATACTGTTAATTATGACCATTATGATGTTGATTGGAATTTGACGGATGGTGTTAGAAAAGAATTTCATCCTCACCAACGTTTAATACCCAAACCGAAGAATTTCGAGCGAATGAAAGAGATTGCTGAAATCTTAAGCGAAGGATTGGATTATCTGCGTGTGGACTTATATGAGGTGGGTGACAAGATTATCTTTGGAGAATTGACATTTACTCCTATGGGAAATTACTTGCCTTATACACATGAACGATTAGTGGATATGGAAAAATATTATGAACAAACTAAATAAACAAGTTTATGTGTGCTATAATGGGAATATTGGAGAAAGTTAGTCCTATAGATAAAACGGTTCTCCAAAATATGCAAGCAATACTCCACCATCGTGGTCCGGATGATACGGGGCTGCAAACCTTTAAAATGACGTATGCGCATTATGGAATATATAATTATGGTGGGGTCGCGTTTGATCGTTTGAGCATCCGTGATCTATCGCAAGCTGGTCATCAACCGATGGAGTCCGACGATTTGCAGGTTATTCTCGCTATGAATGGTGAGATATACAACTCAGAGGAACTGCGTCCGTTGTTGATAAAAAAGGGGATTAACTTTAGAGGTACGTCTGATTCTGAAGTATTGCTTCATCTTTATATGCAATACGGCATCGATGAAGCGCTCAAGATGGTGGATGGCGCTTTTGCACTCTGCATCGTAGATCATACTAAACAGAAAATTTTTCTCTCCCGCGACCGATTTGGAGAGAAACCGATATACTATTATCGCAAAGAAAACTACTTTCTTTTTGCCTCGGAGTACAAGGCATTTTATTGCTATCCGCACTTCAAAGCAATATTGAATGAAGATGCTGTATCGGAGTATTTTCTCTTCCGCTATCCGGCTGGAGAAATGACATTTTTGAAAGATGTGTATCTTGTGAAACCCGGTACATATCTAGAGATATCTGACAAAGAAATTATGGAACATGCCTACTGGACGATGCCTGCACCGCAAGAGAATGGCTTGTCTTTGGCCGAAAACAAGCAGAAACTCAAAGATTTGATTTCCAAGAGTGTGTCCCGTCGTCTTATTAGCGATCGTCCCCTAGGAATGCAGTTATCGGGAGGTGTAGATTCGTCCTATGTGGCTGCCATTGCTAGAGAACAGCGAGAGGGAGAGATTAAATCGTTTTCGATAACGATGGATGACGAGGCTATTTCAGAGGAGAAGTATATCGATATTGTGAATAAGCAGATGGATTTTGTACCTCATAAATTGAAGGCAGATGCATCAATCTTTTTGGATAACTGGGAAAAAGGAACTTGGTATTATGAGGCGCCTATGCAGCACGAAGGCAATGTGCCATTACTGCAATTAGATCATGAAGCGAAGAAGGATGTGGATATCCTATTTTGCGGAGATGGCGCCGATGAATGTATGGGTGGATATCCTCGTTTCCCTCGTATCATGCGTTATCGCGATGCTAAGCATGGACTGATTTGGCGAGGAATCCAAATAAAGAATATTCTTAAAGGTAAACGCCATTATTGTTCGTTGGATGAGCATTTCATTTCTCTCTCTCAATTTTTAAAAGATAATGAGGTGGAATCCTTGCGTCCCAATACATATAAGGAGGATATAAGGAAGGCTTATGCGCATCGTAAGCAGATTATGAATCAATGCCATACAGGGAGAGACATACATAAATATCTACAATATGAGATAAGAACCTATCTCTTGGATACTCTTCTTCGCGGAGATAAAATCTCAATGGCATCCTCGTTGGAGATGCGTGCCCCATTGTTGATGCCGGAATTGATAGAGTTCCTGCAAACAGTCCCGGAAAAACAGTTGGTAGATGGCTCAAAACCGTTCATGTATAATGGTAAGATACTGCTAAAATCTCTTTGTGCGGATACATATGGTGAACCTTTTACTTATCGTTATAAGGTGGGATTAGGGCTACCGATGCATCAGATTTTTGCAGATCGGAAGATGCGTGATTTTGTTGAGAACCAATTGTTGCCGGGTATACAACGTAGAGGAATCGTTGACTACGATTACGTATGTTCGGTTTGGAATCAGGTAGGCGAGATGACTACTTGTATGGATTCCCGTCTGCAAGTGCTATGGACCGTGTTCTCTTTCGAATTGTGGGCGCAAATGTATTTAGATAATAACCCATTAGATTCTATGCCGAAGGCTTAATGAGTATGTTGCGTCATATATTGAAGAAGATAAGGAGTTTATTTGTACGCCCAATACCGGTATTTGTGTTTCATCATGTGAGTGATACACGTGATCCGCTTATTTGTGCAGAAGAAGATTGGACGCAGACGGATTTATTTAAACGTAATTTAATGTATTTGAAGCAACATTACACTTTTATATCTCTTCAAGAAGCTGTAAAGCATTTGAAGCATGATAAATTGCGTTTTCGTAACTATGCTGTTCTTACCGCTGATGATGGTCTCCGTTCTACTTATGAGCTTTTGCCTTGGCTTATAGAACAAAATATTCCTGTCACGCTATTTATATGTCCGAAGTACTTAGATGGGCGATCATATATTCCTATTGATGAACAGCGTGTACATGCACAATTTCCAGATGTAGATATGACGGAAGTCGCAGCTCGAATGTTTATTAAACCTGCGCAGTTGCATTCTATAACATCTCCACTAGTAACGATAGCTTCTCACGGTTATGCACATTTAGATGCAACAGCCATATCCGAATATGACTTTGAAAAAGAGGTGATGATAGCAAAAAACATGTTAGAAAATCATCCTCGATATGTGCCATTTTTTGCCTATACATGGGGGCGTGGCAATGTAATTACGGATAATATTTTGAAACGGTTTAATTTAACCCCTGTACTATGCGATGGTCGCGTAAACAATAATTGGATGGGTTCAATTAGTCGTAAATGTATTGATAATTTGCAAATAGATGAAGAATAATCATGGAATTGGCACCGATAGTCATATTTTCGTACGATAGACCGAGGCATTTGCAGCAGACGTTAGATGCGTTGGCAAAAAATGAGTTGGCAGAACAATCCGACTTGTTTATCTTCTGCGACGGAGCAAAGGATTCCGCTCCAGCAGAACAAGTGGTACGTATTGCAGAAAACAGAAAGGTGGCTCATGCCGCAAAGGGATTCAATACCGTTACAGTAGTTGAACGCTCCAAGAATATCGGTCTAAAAGCCAATATTGTAGGAGCAGTCACGGAGATCGTGAACAAATACGAACGTATAATTACGCTGGAAGATGATATTGTGACCTCGAAAGGATTTCTCCGATTTATGAACGAAGCACTGGAGATGTACAAAGATGATGAACGCATAATGCACATCTCCGGCTATATGTGGCCGCGCCGATGGCCGTTACCGGAAACATTCTTCTACCAGGTGCCATATCCCGGAGGAGGTTGGGCAACATGGGCTCGTGCTTGGAAATACTATGATGATGACGCTGCGAAACTCTATCATAAGTGGGAGAATCGATGGGACGCGTTTAATAAATTCGGAGGAGACTACTTATCGAAGCAATTGGTAGCCAATTACGAAGGACGAATGAATACGTGGTTCATCAAATGGCATGCTGTATTGTTAGAGAAAAACGGATTGACATTGTATCCGGGTAAATCGCTGACGAACAATATCGGATTTGATGATTTGGCTACAAATTGTACTGCAATGACCAAATTTGATGTGGTGCCGGTCGACTCTGTAGTTGTAAAACGCAAACCGATACGCGAGAGTTGGATAGCTGCACATGAGATCTATGCGTTCTATCAAGGACGATGGTATAATAAACGCAGAAGGGAAGCATTGTTTAAGAAAATAGTATTTTGGAAATGAAATCGATAAAGTATTACATCCAGAAGTTGTTGGGTAATTGGTTGCACGAACCGATTATTCCCGCAGATAAGACTACCGGATTCTCGTTAGTCCGTTCGGAACGAAGCGAGACGAGCATGGGTAAGAACGCGTATGCGGTGGCACCATATTACCTGCATAATGTGCAGTTAGGCGACTATTCCTATTTTGCGAAGAATGCACAGGTTGCAAATACGACTATAGGTAAGTTTTGCTCAATAGGACCGAACTTCTGCTGCGGCTTGGGAATCCATCCGACGAACGGAATTAGTACGCATCCTAAGTTCTATCGTGGTGATATTGTGGAGTTTATACCGGTAACGGTAGGCAATGATGTGTTTATCGGCGCGAATGTGACTGTGCTTGATGGTGTGAAAATTGGCGATGGAGCGGTGATTGGTGCCGGATCGGTAGTGAGCAAAGATATTCCGCCTTATGCGATTGCTGTTGGCTGTCCGATAGAGATTAAACGATATCGGTTGAATGAGAAACAAATTTTAGCAATGGAGCGCATCCAATGGTGGAACTGGGATGAGGAAAAACTGAAAGATGTTAAGAATCTTTTTGTGAATATTGATGAGTTTATAGCCAAATACGATAAATAATGAAACTATCAATCGTTACCATAAATTTCAACAATGCCGAAGGTTTACGTAATACTCTTGCTTCCGTAGCAGAGCAGACCTATCGGGATATTGAACACATCATTATTGATGGCGGTTCTATGGATGGATCGGTAGATGTTATTAAAGAGTACGTCTCGTCGAATCCTAATAGAAATCCGTTTTTTAAACATACGATAAATTGGGTGTCTGAAAAAGATAATGGCATCTATAACGGAATGAACAAGGGGATTCGAAAAGCGACAGGGGCATATGTACAGATCCTCAATTCCGGAGATGTGTTAGCTGCTCCGGATGTAACAGAGCGGATGGTGAGAGAAGTGGAGAAAGAAAAATATCCTTCTATCCTTTATGGTAATATGTTGAAGTCCTATGACGGTAAGACAATAATCAATCGTGATACGTGCGGCAGCGAGATGTACACTCCGGAGTCATTCTTGTACTTTTATCAGGGAACCTTGAATCATGATTGCGCTTATATTCGTCGCGACTTGTTTGATAAGTACGGATTGTATAATGAGGAAATGAAAATCTGTTCTGATTGGGAGTGGTACGTGAAAGCTATTGCGTTAGGCGGGGAGAAGGCGGTTTATACCAATATCGACGTAACAATCTTCGATATGAATGGCGTAAGTGAGTCACATGGCAAGAACGCAGAACTGATAAAGAAAGAGCGTCGCGAATATCTGGGGAAAATACTTCCGGCAACTGTGCTACATGATTATGATATGTACTCTTTTCCGATATTGCAGTATCAGCGCCTCAAAAAGCATCATCTCTGGGGATGGGTACATTTCCTGGAACGTGTATTATTTAAATTAGAGAAATGGAGAATTTTGCGATGATTAAATTATCCATCATAGTTCCCGTATATAATGTAGCGCCTTACTTGCGTATGTGCGTAGCAAGTTTGTTGGATCAGGACTTGGCGAAAAACGAGTATGAGATAATCCTTGTGGATGATGGCTCTACGGATAAATGCCCGAAGATATGCGACGAATACGAGCGTCTGTTTGATAATATTCGCGTGATTCATCAGAAGAACGGAGGATTGAGTGCAGCGCGTAATAGCGGTATTGAGATTGCGCTGGGAAAGTATGTCATGTTCGTGGATAGCGATGATTATCTGCAGAAGAATGTGCTGGGTGCGTTAATTGAACAAATGGAATCGCGACAATTGGATGTGCTGCGCTACAATTATTATAATGTGCGTGAAGATGGCTCCATCTTTGAACCTCATAAGAACGCAAAACCATTCTTCGATTATTGTAGCGAAGTTGTCGGGGGAGAGACTTTCCTTAATGAACGATTAGGTTACGCATGCTACGCATGGGCATTTGTTTTGAAGCGAGAATTGTTAGATGGATGTGTCTTTACCCCTGGTATCTATTTTGAAGATACGGATTGGGCGCCAAGGATGTTGCTCAAAGCGAAGAGAGTCGCAAGTACGGAGATGAGGGTGTACAATTACCTATGGCGAGAAGGATCTATTACGTTACCTGATAATCCTCAGAAGAAGAAAAAGGTGCTGGAAGACAAAATCAGGTTACTGCGTGGATTCAAGGAACAGCAAATGTTGGTGCAGAATAAGCGATGGTTTATATGGCAAACCGCAGGGACCACAATGTCGATTCTTGGTATATTGGCGACCTATCCGAATGAGGCGCGAAAACCGCATCTGCAACAATTAAAAGCATTGGATATATTTCCGTTATCCACCTACCGCGCTGTCGGGAATAATAAATATAAGATACGGATGGCCAATATTTCACCAGCACTATTTTGTTGGCTGATGCATATTGTCCATTAAGTGAATAGTGAATAGTGAAAAGTGAATAGTATATGAAAAAACTATTAGTTATTATTAATCTTCTTCGCCTCTGGCCGCATGTGTTGTGCTATGCGTGCTCGAAGAACAAGAAGCATATTGCAGCCGATGTGGCGGCATATAAAGCGGAGTACAAGTGTGGTTCATTGCTATGGTTCTTGACCTACAATCCATCATTCCGTACGTTGTTCTATCATCGTATAGGTGGTGTGTCGAAACTAATCTCGTGGTTGGCTCCGGGGCAGATGACACTGACAATACCGAAAACAACGAAGGTTGGTGACGGTGTATTGCTGTTCCACTCATATGGGACAATACTGAATGCGCGTGAGATAGGAGAAGGATGCCGAATCGTATGCAACATCACCTTAGGCGATAAGAAAGGAAAGACTCCTGTTATTGGCAAACATGTAGAGATTTTGCCCGGAGCAGTGATTGCAGGAGATGTGACGATAGGGGATAACTGCGTGGTTGGGCCTAATGCAGTGGTGTATAAGAGTGTACCGGCAAGTTGCGTAGTAGTAGGGAATCCTGCCTACATCCTTAAACGCGATGGAGTTGTTGTTAATGAGAATTTATAGGGAATGAAGGGTTTACAAAAGATTCGAGAATTTATACGCTTCGGAATAGTCGGAGTCTTAGCCACAGGGATCCACTATGGGCTATACTACCTATTGAATCTCGTGATGAATGTCAATGTGGCATATACAATAGGATATGTAGTAGCATGGTTCTGCAATTTTTACCTGTCAGCTCACTTTACATTTAAGAGTGAGACGTCGGTGAAGCGAGGGGTAGGTTTTGCTATAAGTCATGGTGTCAACTATGTGCTGCATATGGCGCTGCTGAACTTGTTCTTATGGTTGGGATTATCCGAAGAATGGGCTCCTGTGCCGGTGTTCTGCATTGTGATACCGATTAATTTTATATTAGTACGATATGTCTTCAAATCCAAATATTTTGAAAAATAAGATGAAACTGAATATTGTAGTTCCTTGTTATAACGAGGAAGAAGTGCTGCACGAAACGACGAAGCAGTTGAGCGCGTTGGTAGATCGAATGATTGCAGCTAAAAAGATTGATAGTTGCGATATTGTGTACGTGGATGATGGTAGTAAGGATGCGACATGGTCTATCATTGAAGAGTTGCAGGCTACCAATTCGTATGTGCATGGTATCAAGTTGGCGCATAATGTAGGGCACCAAAATGCATTGTGGGCAGGACTTGAGCAACGCGTAGATCAATGCGATGCGATTGTGTCTATCGATGCGGACTTGCAGGATGATATAGAGGCGATTGAGCAGATGGTGGATGCGTATCACGAAGGATGCGAGGTGATATTTGGCGTACGCAAAGAGCGCAAGACGGATACTTTCTTTAAGCGTCAAACTGCACTTGGTTTCTATCGACTGATGCAACACATGGGTGTAGATATTGTATATAACCATGCGGATTTTCGTTTGACGAGTCAGCGTGTGACGAAGGAGCTGATGGAGTACCCGGAACGGAATATGTTTCTGCGTGGCATGGTCAAAGGATTGGGGTTTAAGACAAAAGAGGTATATTATGATCGAAAGGAGCGCTTTGCCGGAGAGAGTAAATATCCGCTGAGAAAGATGATCAACTTTGCATTGGATGGTATTACTAGTTTCTCAGTGCAGCCGCTAAGGTTGATAACGACATTTGGATTCGTTGTGGTGCTCTTTTCTATCATTGCCGCAATCTATGCGTTGGTTGCTTACTTGGCAGGAACAGCCGTTGCCGGATGGACATCCATGTTGATTTCTATCTGGTTTATTGGGGGAGCAATACTGTTGTCCATAGGGGTAATCGGAGAATATATTGGAAAAATATATAAAGAGGTTAAACGACGTCCACGTTATCATGTGGAGAAAACAATATAAGTATGAAAAGTACATTAACGATTATAGAGAAGGTTGCAATCGGATTATTAGTATTGCTAAATGTCTTATTCCTATATTATTGGATAGGATTGTCGGCTAATTATTGTTTACATTACGATGATGTGCATTTCTTGTGGAAGATGCGGGAGTATTCCATTGCTCAGTTTGTGCAGGAAATGTACATGACACGTGGGGGTAATTTTATTACCTACGGTTTAGATGCAATACTATTTACGATATCCAATTGGGTAGGAGCGTATCGTTTTTGGCCAATGGTGTTTTATGTGGTTGGTATCCTGATTACTTTTGGGGCTCTCCGGTGGACTCCGTGGCTGAGCAAATGCGGATGGAAAGGAATGTTAGGTGTGATTACACTCTATAACATCTATATCCTAACCAGTCTTGACTCTGCAGTATTTACTTGGATCTGCGCAGCTGTTTATTATCTTTATGCTCCGTTGGTATGTGCGCTGATATACTATTTGCAAAAGACATCGTTGCGATGGCATCAATGGATAGGACTGATTGTGACAGCTATTTCTATAGCCGGATTGAGTGTATCTATATCTACGGTTACATTTGTGGTGCTGTTTGTATTCGGCATGTGGATGTGGTATAAAGAAGGTTGGGATATCCGCAAAACGTGGGAAAAACCACAAGTGCGTAGGTTGTTGTTGACTACTGGTCTGATGTTGATTTGTTTTGCCATTGTCTATGTTGCTCCAGGCAATTGGAGCAGGATGGAAGGAGAATTTGATATCGAGCAGCCGCAGAACTTGATCGAGTTTGCGAGAGCGATTGCTGTATGTGCTGGTATGTTTATGTATATGATGGTTTTTTATCTGCCATATCATTTGGTAGCAGTAGCATTGGGCGCATGGGCAGGAGCGAAACATCCGATGTCGCTGCCGATTGGGCGAAATAAAGCGATAGTACTTACGCTTGTTATGGCGATTGCGTACCTCATTGTGAGCGTTGTTCCATTGGCTTATTTGAGTAACGGATTCCAGATGCAGCGCAACTATCATCCCATAGGTTTCTTTTATATCTTGACATTCTTTATGTTAGGCTATATATGGGTAAGTGGTACAAAGAAGGAAAGACATTCGAACATGAATGTATGGGCTCCTGCGAGCGTATTGGTATATACGATATTTTTGATGGTGATAATGACACTGAATATTCTTCAGGACTTGCCGGTTGCTCGTGCATATAATATCGCCCATCAAGAACGTGAAGCGTATCTGCTAGATCTACAAAATAAAGGGAATAAAGACACAATGATTGTTGCTCCATATCCAAGCACTCAAATGCCAGATATAAAGTATAATGCCCTGAAATTAATAGGGAAGCAGACTAGTGGGCAAGCGATTTATTATGAAGCAGATACAGATGTGGAACCGAATGAATACGAGTGGCATATTCGCCAATTATGTCACTTGGATTTTGACTTTGTATTAGCTGAGCCGAAAGAATAAAAATCTAAATATTTATATAATGAGCAATACCGCCTTTATGGATATTGGCTCTATCCTTGATTTAAAATATGATACCTCGTATTATACATTATATTTGGTTCGGAAATATCCCACTAACACCATTAGCCGAGGAATGTCTCGCTTCATGGAAAGCCGTTATGCCGGATTGGGAGATTATGCGATGGGATGAAAGTAATTTCGACATCGCTGCGGCTCCGTTGTATGTACGGCAAGCGTATGAGGCACGCAAATATGCGTTCGTATCGGACTATGTGCGGTTGTGGGCATTGGAGCAGTATGGAGGCGTGTACGTAGATACGGATGTGAAGGTGCTCAAATCCTATGAACCATTGCTCAACGACACGGCCTTCATAGGGTTGGAAGAATCGAAGGCACATCTGCCTGGCACCTGCGTCATGGGTTGCGAACCGCATTGCAAGTGGGTAAAGGATATGTTGGTATTGTATGACGGGATTGAGTTTGTGAGGGCTGATGGCTCTTTAGATATGACGACCAACGTAGATAGGATGGGGAAGGTGATGATTGAGAAAGGACTCAATCAAGTGAAGAGTGAAGAGTTAAGAGTTAAGAGAGAGAAACCGTGGCAGGAAATTCAATATTTGGAAGAGTGGGGATTAAAAGTCTATACCCACGACTATTTCTCACCCATCACTTCTACGCGTGTAATGAGGAAGACGAAGAATACGTATTCGATCCATTACTTCGCCGAAAGTTGGCGTGATAGCAAACGCAAACGCGGATGGAGAGAGTGGTTAATTACGAGGGAGATCGTGAATGCCTTGGTGCAAGTGAAGCGCATGTTTCGATAATGAGTAAAACCGGATTATCTAACAACTTTTCTCCGTTTAATTCGTTAAAAAGTGTGATTTTTATAAAAAAAGTTACACTTTTTTTGTTTGTGTCATTTTTTTTTTGTACCTTTGCACGCTATTTTATGTATAAATGAGAAAAATCACATTTGTCATATTATATTTGTTGGTGTTTTCACCTTCTCTATATGCGCTCGATGTCGTTTTTAGATTAGATGATCCGACGGTTCAGTATGATTCGGCGCATCAACGGATAATGGAATTGTTTCAGAAAAAGGAAGTTCCGTTGTCCGTAGCTGTAATTCCTTGTGATAGAGACGAACAACCCTACACACCGGATGATTCTGTATATTTATCCTTGCTCCTATCCGATGGTATAGAGATTTGTTTGCATGGATTGACACATGTTAATTACGGAGATGGTGAGTTCGGAAATTTGTCGAAGGATGAAACGCATCGCAGGATACAAAAAGGAAAGGAAGTGCTTTCGCAGTACTTCGACCATGAAATTATTACTTTTGCGCCACCATTTAATGCAACCAATGCTTACGTTCCGGAGTGTCTTCTTGCTAATGGCTTGACCATCTTGTCTGGAGATATGTCTCAAGACTATTCTTATGTATCCGACATGTGTGGGTTGACTTTATATCCGGAGACTTTAGGTGATTTAATACAAAAAGGTGTTTGGAATGCTGCCAAAGAAACTATATCCGAGAATCATATAGGACATGCACTCTGTGTGGTTGTTTTTCATAAATGCGATTTGCCGGATGAGGCGGCATGGCAGCAATTATCTGATTTGTTAGACTATTGCAAGCATAGGAAAGATGTCAGACTTCATACCTACTCATCTTTATACAAGAGTGGAGAAATTTCGAATAGTAATCGGCTTGAAGCGAATCAGTTATCGAGTAGATTGAAGCCATTGGTATTACATAAAGGTGTGCTTTATCCAACGTGGGTATGTTATGCAGTCCATGCTCTCAATGCGTTGCTGTATACCTTGCTGGCTCTCATCGGATTCTTGATACTCGTGATCGGTGGTAGGCGTTCTAAATATTCCAAGTATTATGTGAGTGCTATGTGTATATATGCAGTGGTGATCTTTTGCATTGTGTGGTTTCATGTGTTGGGACATTTGAAATTCTCTGCAATAATGATAGCCATGAATGTACTTCCAATCTTGATACTATATTTGATGAAACATAAGAAGATATCACTATGATAGATTTTAAGCAAATAAAACGACTCTTGAAGCAAGATAACTCGAGCTTGCCGGAGGTGAAGGTGGCGCTGTTGGGAGATACGGCTACGCAGTTCTTGGCTACGGCTATCAAAGGTGTAGGCGTAGAGAGAGGTTACAACATCAACCTCTTCGAAGCAGAGTACAACCAAGTGGAACGTCAAGTGCTGGATCCGACGTCGGATTTGCACCAATATGGCGCCAAATACACTGTCGTCTTCCAATCGACGCACAAACTTCTTGAGACCTATAGCCTCAAAGACGCAAGTGATTGGAGCAAGCTTTGCGCGGAACGAATCCAATTTATCCGCACCTTATGCGAAACCATAGACGGAAAGATTATCTACTTCAACTATCCGGAGATAGACGATACCGTGTTTGGGCAGTACGCAAACCGGACGGACTTGTCGTTTACGTGGCAGATTCGGCTGTTGAACTGCGAGTTGATGCGGTTGACGCAGGAGTATCCGAACCTATATATCTGCGACATCGCGGCACTGCAGAACCAGTTCGGACGCGAGTGGATGTTCGACACTTCAGTCTACGTGAGCACGGAAATGATTCTGTCGCTGGATGCACTTCCGTATGTGGCAAGTCGTGTGAGGGACATTATTTGCGCGATTGAAGGTAAGTTCCATAAGTGTCTTATACTTGATTTGGACAATACCGTTTGGGGAGGAGTTGTAGGAGATGACGGATGGGAGAACATCCAAGTGGGACACGGACTCGGCATCGGTAAGGCGTACACGGAGTTCCAGGAGTGGGTGAAGAAACTCAAGAATCGCGGCATCATCATTGCCGTTTGCAGCAAGAACGACGAGGACAAGGCAAAAGAGCCGTTTGAGAAGAATCCGGAGATGGTGCTGCGCTTGGATGACATCGCGGTGTTTGTGGCGAACTGGGAGAACAAAGCCGACAATATCCGGACGATTCAGCAGATACTGAACATCGGTTACGACAGCATGGTGTTCCTCGATGACAACCCGTTTGAGCGGAACATGGTGCGGGAAAACGTGCCGGGAGTGTGCGTGCCGGAGTTGCCGGAGGATCCGGGGGATTATTTGGAGTACTTGTACTCGTTGAACTTGTTCGAAACGGCATCGTATAGTGCCGGGGACAAGGACCGGACGAAGCAGTATCAGACGGAGGCGAAGCGTGTGCAAGCGGCACAGAAGTTCACCAACGAAGCGGATTTCTTGAAGAGTCTGGACATGGTGTCGGTGGTGGAAGGATTCACGCCTTTTAACACACCACGTGTAGCGCAACTCAGTCAGCGGAGCAACCAGTTCAACCTGCGGACGGTGCGTTATACGGACGGAGAGATTGCGGCATTGGGTGCATCGGACAAGCATGTGTGTCTGTCGTTTACGTTGGAGGATAAGTTCGGGGATAACGGCTTGATCTGCGTGATAATCATGGAGAAACGGGATGCGAAGACGCTGTTCGTGGATACATGGTTCATGAGTTGCCGGGTGCTGAAACGCGGCATGGAGAACTTTACGCTGAACACGATGGTGGAGTACGCCAAGGAGCATGGTTTTGAGCGGATTGTGGGAGAGTATATCCCAACGCTGAAGAACGGAATGGTAAAGGAGCACTATCCGAATCTTGGATTCAAGGCAATAGGAGAGAATCTGTATGAGTTGGATGTGAACGCGTATGAACCGAGAGAATGTTATATAGCAAAAAAATAATAGAATTATGGATAAGAATCAAATTTTAGAGGAAGTTCAGGAAATCTTCCGCGAAGTATTGGACAACGAAGAAATCGTATTGGCTAACGAAACAACTGCTGATGATATCGAGGAATGGGACAGTTTGACCCATATCCAGTTGATTGTGGCGATTGAGAAACATTTCAAGATCAAGTTCACAAGCAAGGAGATTCTGAGTTGGCAGAACGTAGGTGAAATGATTGATTGCATCGCATCAAAGTAAAATGGATTGGGCATTATTTGATAAGGAATATAAGCACGCATTTAAGGTAACCGAAGAGGTGTACAAGGCTTTTCAAATCTGTAGTGGAGATTTAAATCTGATGCATACAGATGCTGAATATGCGCGTTCGTACGGATACCGAGAAAAAGTGATGTATGGTAACATATTGAACGGCTTTGTGTCTTACTTCGTCGGAATGATGTTGTCCATACAGAACGTGGTGATTATTTCTCAAGATATATCCTACCATAAACCGGTGTACTTGGGAGATGAACTACTATTTGAAGCATCAGTAGATAATATATCAGAGGCAGTTGGTATGGTGGAATTTAAATTTGTTTTTAAATCCACCAAAGGACGTGTTGCTAAAGGACATGTTGCAATAAAGGCGTTAAACATATGAAAACAGTATTGATTACAGGAGCTAATAGAGGATTAGGTTTAGCTATCGTTCGTAGATTTGCAAAAGAGGGTTACAACGTCCTTGCACTTATGCGCAAGGAGAATGAGGTATTTGTGCAAGAGAGTAAGAATCTGGAACGAGATTATGGCATTGTTATAACTCCGATCTATTGCGATCTATCCGATTCTAATGCGGTCAAAATGCTGACGGAATCAATAGAGGAGATGGAGGTTTCTATTGATGCCCTTGTGAATAATGCCGGAATAGCGATTCGAAAATCGTTATTCTACGTCCAAAAACAAGAGATAGAAGAGTCTTTCCAAGTGAATTATTTTGCTCCGGTAATGATAACAAAGGCTATTTCCGGTAAAATGATGCGATCTGGAGGAGGTTCTATAGTGAATATATCCTCTATGTTCGGGGATAACGGACATCAGCCTGGAGGCTCTTGCTATGATGCAAGTAAAGCAGCGCTGAATCAGTTTACGCTCTCTTTCGCACAGGAAGTTGCTCCGTTCGGAATACGTGTAAATGCAGTTGCCTGTGGTATTATGAATACCGATATGTATTCCGGTATGCCGGAAAAAGAACAAAAACGGTTTGCTGCGTTGAATACCTTAAAACGCGTAGGCGAACCGGATGAGATAGCTAATTTGATATATTGGCTGACGACTCATGAGGCATCGTACGTAAATGGACAAATCATCCGATGTGATGGTGGAGCTAATGTGTAAATAACAAATTATGATTTTTAATAGTTTATCATTTCTGCTGTTCTTCATTGTGGTGTTCCTGGTTTATTGGTTCCCGCTGAAGAACACGACAAGAGGACAAAATATCTTCTTGCTGCTTGCCAGTTATTTCTTCTACGGCTATGCCGATTGGAAGATGTTGCCGCTATTGATTGTAGCGACACTGATCTTCTATTATCTCGGCAAAGCGATAGCCGGAGCGAAGAGTGAGAAGCAGGGGTATTGGCTGACGTTTGCCGGTGTGGCATTGGGTGTCGGAATCTTGCTGTACTTTAAGTACTTCAACTTCTTCATCGAGTCCTTTGCCTCGCTCTTTAATGCGGTTGGACTTCATGCCAATCTGCATACGTTCAATATCATCATGCCGTTAGGCATCAGCTTCTTTACGTTTAGGTTGCTGAGTTATATCATCGATATCTATCGCGGCAAAGGACAACCGACGGACGATATTATCGCCTTTGGTACGTACGTAGCCTTCTTCCCATGCATCCTCTCCGGTCCTATCGATCGACCTGCGTTCATCAAGCAGCTGCAAGCGAAGCGCGATTTCGATTACGACCAAGCGGTGGATGGGTGTCGGCAAATCTTGTGGGGACTATTTAAGAAAGTGGTTGTGGCTGACAACTGCGCTATGTATGTGGATCAAGTATGGGGTGATATTGCTCATCAATCCGGTAGTACATTAGTGTTGGCAGTTATTCTCTATAGTTTCCAGTTGTATGCGGACTTCTCCGGCTATAGCGATATGGCAATAGGCGTGGGTAAGTTGATGGGCTTTAAGATAGCGAAGAACTTCAACTATCCGTTCTTTGCCATAAACGTAGCTGACTTCTGGAGAAGATGGCACATGTCACTCACTTCATGGTTGACGGACTATGTATTCATGCCGCTGAATATCAAGTTCCGCGATTGGGGCAATTGGGGTATGATTCTGGCAATTATCATCAACATGGTAGTTGTGGGAATGTGGCATGGAGCGAATTGGACATTTGCCGTATTCGGATTGTACCATGGATTGCTGTTCGTACCATTGATCTTGAGCGGAGCATTCTTTAAAAAAGCGAAGATCCAAACAAATAAGTTGGGCTTACCTGTTCTTAAAGATTTCGGACGGATGGTATTGACGTATACATTGGTTACCATCGGTTTGATGATATTCCGGGCTGATAACGTACCTCAAATTTGGGAGTATGTGAGTGGTATATGTAGTAGAGATCTCGTTACTGTTCCTTGGCTAATAGGCCGTTCTTTCTATGTTCCTACATTCTTTTATATTGGACTCATGATCGTAATAGAGTGGCTACAACGCAATAAGCAACATGGTTTGGAGGCCTCCGATGTGGATAAATATAAATGGTTCAGAGTGGTCTTTTACTATTTTCTTATTATATTGATATTATTTCAAACTACAGGAACCGAACAAAAGTTTATTTATTCCCAATTCTAAAGCATGAAACGATTTTGGATAACAATCATATTATTTTTTATTCCAATACTGATTGGAATGTGCATCTTGGAAATCGGAATGCGTTCTGTCCCCAATGATTACAAATTCAAAAAGGTATGGCTGGATAAGAATGCGTCTCGTATGCATATATGGATTCTTGGTTCCTCTCATGAAGTTTATGGTATAAGCCCTAAATATTTCTCTATATGTGCTTTTAATTCTGCGCATGTTTCTCAATCCTTAAAGTACGATGCATTCATTTTTAATAAATATATAGACCATACTGACTCTTTAGAATGGGTGGTGTTACCTATTTCTTACTTCTCATTATTGTCTAATATTGAGGGTGGAATTGAGGATTGGCGTGTGAAGAATTATTGTATATATTACGACTGTCCATATCATATGTTTAATCCTTTATATTGCTCGGAAATATTTGGGAATCCGCTTCCTATAGTTAGACAATATCAACGGGTTAGATCGTATTGGTGTGAAGGTAAAGATGATGTGAATTGTGATTCGCTTGGGTTTGATCTTAGTTATGCGAAAGAAAATAGGGAGGAGTGGTATATGAATGGTGAACAAAGGGCGCAAATGCATACGGCAGATATTTCTGAACACCAACAGACAATTCGTAATAATATCCGCTATGTAGAAGACATTATTACTACCTGTGCTGCCAAGAACGTAGACGTTTTATTATTGACGACTCCAACTTGTTATACATACTATAATAATGTCGACTCTTTGCAGTATGATTTGATGCTTCGCACTTGTGAAAAACTAGACTCGAGTTATGCTAATGTTCATTATCTGAATTTATTTCAGGATTCTCGTTTTGTTTTGGAAGACTTTTTTGATGGAGACCATTTGGTAATCGAAGGAGCTGCCAAACTAACCCATATCTTGGATGATTATATTTCTAATAAGCAATATGATCATTAACGAGGGTGTAAGCTCTTGATTATATGAAACGCTTTTTGCAATTAATGGCTTTATTCCTATTGCCAATAATGGCAGTGGCTATAGGATTAGAGATTGTTGTACAGGCTATTCCTAATTCGTATATATATAAGCGAAAGTATGTCGAAGAGCACGGAGGAAAGATAAAGATTTTGATATTAGGCTCATCGAATACATATGACGGCATATGTCCGAAGGTGCTGCCGATGGCGTTCAATATGGCAAATAGTAGTCAGACGATAGAGGATGATTATCGGTTATTAGAGCGATATATAGATAGTATGGACTCCCTGCAGACTATAATAATCGGGTTGGGATACCATTCATTAGGAGCAGAGACGGAAGATAATCGTCGTACGTATTATACGATATATATGGATCTCTATCCAAGGTGGCCGATAAACAGGTATAGTTTTGAAGTGTTTAATTTTCAACTATTAATAAAGAAAATAATTAAGTATGTTGTTTCCCGTGATGTGACGCGTTGTGATTTATGGGGGCAGAGGGTTGGACATTCTATAGATGCGGTAAGAGAGAAGAACGAGTTCTGGAACAAAGATGCGTTGACACTGGCGGAGATAGATAAATTTCAGATATCAGATGTTGTGATGCATAATATTGGATACTTGCATTCGATGATAGAGATATGTGAGGAGCATCATGTACAGCCAGTTATTGTTACTATGCCGGTAATGGCTCAATATAAGGAAGCGTTGCCATTGGAACAGGTTGCTCTACATGATTCCGTTATGCACAAGTTGCCATCGCACGCTATCTATATCGATGCATCGGATTGGTCTATACCTGTGGACGGATGGTATAACGCTACGCACCTGACACGAGAAGCATCGGTGGAGTTTTCGAGACAACTAATGGATTCTATCTTGTTGCAAAGATAGAGAATAATATATAATTTATATGGATGTGTATAGAGTTGTAGTTCTACCCGGACTGCAACTTTTTTTTGTTTATAGGCTCGGCAATTCGCCGGGCCTTTTTTGTTTCACTTTTTAAAACTTTAACTGATGGAAGAAACATTCCAATTGCAGAAAGCCGAAGAGGCGCTGCTGATGTTCTGGCATAGTTATATGCTGAGTTATGACCCGTGCAAAAGACAGTACAGCCCCACTGTGCACACCATCCCACATCGTACCATGTTATACTATCTCATGACGGAAGACCTGATTGCGTATTTCGGCAAGTGTAATATCCCGGGCGCTACCGGGCAAGCGTTCTTGTTGATGCATGTCAGCAGCGGAACACTGGCTGATTGGCGTAAGAAATGGTGGCATATATGGCTGAAACTGCGCATTTTTTAGCCCCCCAAACACCATTACTCGATTTCCGAGCAAAAGTTTAAAAATAATGCAGTACTTTTGCACCGGATTTGCAAAGAAAGGTAATAAAAGAAAGTAAGCAAAGAAAATAAAAAGAAAGTCCGACCAGTCCATAGCGAAGCTGTAAGGAGTAGGGAATAGGACGTCGCAGGACGACTATAGGACGCAGCGAGGCTGCTACTGGGGTTAGGGACGGTCAGTCGGACGGGTGAAAAGATTATGGAATATAGATTTATTGAATTCTGGCGACTGTATGCGCCAATCAGAGAGTATCACAACCGCTATCTGGCTTGCCAGCGTCTATGGGACACAATGGATGAGCAAGCGCATCGGTTAATCATGGAAGAGTTGCGCAAAGAGCAGGTAGAGCGGTCTCCGCCTATCGTACATGAGAAGAATCCGTATTTCTATCTCATAGATTGGCAGCCACCGCAGCCGCAATGGTTGAGTCCCAAGGAAGTGGGATATCTGATGGCACAACACGTTACGTTGGCTGTTTGCTATAATCCACAGACACGGCGCTATGGGACAGTGACGCAAGTGGAGGCGGAGAAAAACAGGTTGCAGGTGCATCATTTGATGTGATGTATGATGTATGATGTGTGATGTATGATGTGTGATGTGAAACGAATAGTATTGTGATGTACAGGATGGTCGCGGAATGGTCGTGGGGTTATAGTGTATGATGTATGATGTATAATGTATAGTGTATAGTGTATGATGTATAGTGTATGAAGGTAGAATTGATAATGCCAATAGAATGGCTAAAAGGAAAACTACAAAGGGACGGATACTACTTTCGCTTGTATAAGGGAGAGCAGATAGTACAGAGATGCCCAGATAGATCAAAGCACGTTAAGACCGAGGCTGAAAAAGCAAATCAACATCGTTTTGCGAGGCAATATGCCGGCAAACATAAACAAAATCAGAAACAATAAAATTTAAAGGTTATGGCAAGAGTAACATTACCAATGGGGATTACAAGAGTCTCCGGAAGAGTAGGGAATGTATGTTTCCGAACAATGAAAGCAACTGGCAAGACGTATATGGTAGGTCTGCCGAGTAAACGAACGACGAAAGTTCAGGGGCGCGAGTTAGAGGTTCGTGAACGGTTTGCGCGAAAGGCTCGGTTGGTGAAGATTATGCGTCAGGAGGGTTCCAAATTGACGCTGAAAGAGCTGTGGAAACTGGCAGAGCAGGCATTATGATGCAACGAGTCAGCAAAGAAGAACTGGTAAAGCGATTAGATGCTGCGTTGGGTCAGGCGGTCGGTATGGAAGGGCTTAACATCCTGCTGTACGGATGGAAGAAATTTCGGAAGTATGGTGCTCAATACTGCGATGCGCTCAAACATCGGGACTGGTTGTATATCGTTGAAGTAATCGATTTGAGCGAGTATGCCGGTTATTGCTTAAGTTAAGATTTGCAGAAAAGTGAATGTGCTCACTTTTGCGGAGGCGAACATTTGCCTGTGTAAGAGAAAAGCAGTACTTTTGTCACCGCTTTTCGGTTAGATAGGATAATGAACCAACGGAGCGTCTATCGCCTTATCCTCAGTTCCTGCGGTTCAAAAAGGGATAGCCGAAAAGCCACGCGTGTTATTTTCAACTAACCTAAATTTTAACTATTATGGCAGAGATTAAACCTATGGCGCTCATTGAGAGCATGAAAAAGAAAGTATGCGAGCATTCGGACGTGTACTTTCGCGTAAACAAACAGACTGGCAAGGTGTACACCGGCAAGCTGTGTAACCCGAGTACAAAAGAACCGAGTGCAGCGCAGACGGCGGCTAAGGAGCGATTTGCGAAAGTGGTTGCAGCGGTACGTGCTATTTTGGCAGATCCGACGGAGAAGGCGAAGTTACAAGCCGAGTACAAGGCACAGCACGTGTATGGTTCGTTGTTCGGCTATGCGATGCATAAGCTGAACGGGAATTATGATGCTAGTGGGGACAAAATTGGAGAGTAACGAGTGAACGTTTAACGAATGAACGAATGAACGACAATGACACGGCAACAAATCATTAAGATCATCATCTCGGTACTCATTGCAGCTCTGACGGCATTGGGAGCAGCGTTCGGACTGACGTCCTGTAATGTGACACGGATGATCACGACGCAGAGTCAGTACTACCAGAAAGGCGATACGACCTGTACGATCGTCACCAAGACCATCGAGACGTATGATGCGTCGAAAAAGTAATGGTTGTCCCAAAATGGGACAAAAATGAATGATGTATTATTAACCCATTAAACCTAAATCTTAACTATTATGGCTAAAGTAGAATGGAGTGCCGGTATAGACTCTGTATCCGGCGCATTGGCAAAGCCCGCAAAGACCGGGCATCACCGCTGCAGCAAGATGCTGCTTGGTACCCACCGTATCGCGGAGACGACGAGTGACGTATGCAACCGCGTATATATCCGCAAGCAAACGAAACGATCCGCCCCGGTTAGCTCACGCGAACTGGAAGCCCGCGGACGCTTCTCGGCGGTAGCGACAGCAGTCCGCACCCGCAGTAAGGACCTGATGTCTATCTCTGCCGACCAGGCTGCCTTCCTCGCCCAGAAGGACCAGCCCGGCGGAAAGAAGACAATGCGCGCTTATTTATGGAAGGTTTGCGGCGATGAGTGGGATGCACAACACGGAGCCTAATCGGAAGAGTCTCTTCGGAGGCTCTTTTTTTTGTGCTAACCGGCAACAGAATTATACCCTATAAGTACATCATAGATACAATTCTGGATAATTTTTCAATAAAATCACAAAAAAGTGTGAATTTATTTGGTTATATAAAGAAAAAGTTGTACTTTTGCAGCCGAAATCACAAGATAGTGTGAAATCAAGCTCGATTTATGAGAAACGAGATTGAAATCAATTCGTTTGATTTATGAGTAGGTTAGCAGTATATATTAATGGCATTTATGCCGGAGAATTGGAGCAAAAGAGTCCACGAGATTATGAGTTTCGATATGACGAAGCCTATCGGATGGATAGCGGATTACCGGCATTGTGCTTGAATATGCCGAAGTCACAGGCTGTGTATCAGTCGGAGCGATTGTTTGCGGTGTTTGCCAATATGTTGGCCGAAGGGTACAATAGACGTTTGCAGTCCAGGACGATGCGGATTGATGAGAATGATGATTTTGCGTTGCTTGCTGCTACGGCGCAGTATGATACGATAGGAGCAATAACCGTTAAACCGATTGAAGGATGATAGAGAAATACGATCATAAGACGATACTGGAGATGTTTGACGGGCAGGAGGTGTCGCCGATATTGCCATATGAGAGTATCGATGCCGATGTCGCGACCATTGAGGCAAGTACGCAAGCCAGCAGACGCATCTCTATCTCCGGAGTGCAGCCGAAATATGCGATGGTGGTGGATAACGGTCAGTTGCGTTTTGCGCGGGAAGGTGAACAGGGACGATACATCCTAAAGATTGCACCGATTGAGCCACATATCATTGAGCGTCAATGGGTGCCCGTCAACGAATGGGTGACGATGCGGATTGCGGAACAGGTATACGGCATTCCTACGGCGAAGAACGGCTTGTGTTATTTCCGAAACGGAGCCGTGGCATACGTGACGCGACGGTTTGATGTGAAACCGGATGGAACGAAATGGTTGCAGGAGGATTTTGCATCTATAGCCGACATCAGCAAGGATACGAATGGTGCGGATTATAAGTACAATGCATTGAGTTACGCGGAATGTGGCGCATTGATTGACAAGCATGTGAGTGCCGCGATGGTGGAGAAACTGAAGTTCTTCTGTCTAGTGGTATTCAATTACTTGACGTGCAATGACGATGCACATTTGAAGAATTTCTCGTTGATGTCTGCGGACGGAAGAGACTATCGCTTGACTCCTGCGTACGACTTGCTGAATACGCAACTACACTTGACCAATCCGCATATCTTTGCGCTGAGTAAGAATCTCTATCCGGGAATGATACTTAATGATACGCATTCGGTGACCGGAGAGTCGTTTATGGAGTTTGGACGCTTGTTAGGTTTACCGGATAAGTTGGTAGTGAAGGAGTTGAATGACTTCCGTGCCGAGAAACCGCAAGTGAAAGAGATGTTGATTACATGCGGATTGCCGGAGCAGTTGGCTAAATCTTATTTTCGAGGATATGACTATAGACGTGTAACGTTGAGTTTTAAGTGATTATGAGCAATATCGGACAAATAATTAAAGCGCGTCGGAAGGAATTAGGACTGACGCAGAGCACGTTGGCACTACTATCACAGGTTGGGATTAACACGATTGTGTCCATCGAGCGAGGTTCGAAGTCTCCGTCCGTGGAGACGCTAACCAAGGTGACAGATGTGCTAGGGATGGATTTGAAATTAGAAGTGAAAGGATAATATCATTTTTATGTACCTATTATGGCTAAAAATTGCCAAATAGGCCACAAAATGAAAATATTTTGCAGATTTTCTCCCATATATTTTGATATATGGGATTTTTTTTGTATCTTTGCACACTGAAATCTGTGAGTAGTAGAAATTTAAGATAATAGATGTCAAATAACTAGTCAATTATGAGCCGAAAGATATTTTTGCCGGAGTTGTTGAGTATTAACATCAAGAACTATACTCTATATCCCAACGGATTGGATTATTCTTACGATTTTGTCAAAGGCGTTAACCTTGTTGTCGGGGGGAATGGAATGGGCAAAACGACCTTTGTGAATATGATTAAATTCGCTTTAATTGGTCCGTATCGACAGCAATACTCATTTACCCGTACATATAGGGATAAAAAAATTGAAAAACGTCTTTTGAGTAAGTTTGATTATTTTAGCAGTAGGATGGATCGAAATTTTATTGTGAATGAAAAACCAACGGTAACATTAAAATTCCGTTTAAATCAGACAGAAGTGATGGTAACAAGGGCGTTAGACGAGAGTATGGCAATGAAAAAATGTGTTATTAATGGTGCTAAACTAGAAGGAATCATTGTGCCACACGGAAAATATGAGGATCTGCAGCGGGATGAAAAAAAACAAACTTTATTATACAAATACGAGATGGTCGTTACGACATTGTCTAAACTACCATTTGATGATTTGATATTTTTTGTTAACGAAGTGCTATTTTTTGGAGAAGATCATAAAACAATTCTCTGGGGTGATAATCAGAATATTAATGTCCAAAATGAGTTGTTTAATAAATATTTTAATGATCCAAAGTTGGACTTTGCAAGGCAAGAAGCAGAGCGTCAGGCCAAGTATTATGATAGTTTGTCAAGACATCGTTCTGAAGACATGAGGGCTATTAATAAAGTACTTGCTAAGTTGTCAGTTGGTTCGCCGCAGGAAAATAAGTCTGCAAATTTTTTAGACGAAATATTGCGAGTGGGAAAAGAGTTAGAAAAAACAGATCAGATTTTAACCAAATTTCAGCAAGAAAGAAATTCTATTTACAGAGAGATAAATACAATTCGACACGAGAAAAATGAATTGAGCCTAAAAACATTAGATGCAGATAGGAGAAAAGAACAAATAGAATCTAATGTGAATACCACAAGATGGGGAAAGGTGAATCCTCGCTATTCAGTTTATCTGCGCAATATACATCAAAATCATCTATGTCCTCTATGTAACCAGATGTCCGAAAGTTTGTATGCAAAAGTAGAGACTGAAGTAAATAAATGTTTTGTATGCGGTCAAGAATTAAAGAGTGAAATGAGTGCCGAGTTATCTCAACAGTATGAAAAAGTCCTAGATGAACAAAAAGAGTTGTATAAAAAAATTGAACAATTGGATAATCTTATTCGCTCCAAAGAAGAAAAAATGCAGAAACTCGATAGCGATTATGAGCAAGTGGATAACAGAAAGCGTGAATTGTCGCAAAGGAAAAGAGAGTTAGAATATGCAAATTCAATGTCTGGTTCGCGAGGGGATATTCAGGCATTTTACGATGAGATTACAAGACTAAACAAGGAGAAAGATAATTTTCAAAAGGAAAGTATACTACAACGAGAGCGGGCAACGCAAATTTCGCAAAAGATCAGGCAATCAATATTGCAAAATGTAAGATCTTTCTCTTGCCTTTTTTCTGAATATGCAGAACTTTTTTTGGGCGTTAAGTGTGAGTTGACATATGATAAAGATGAGCAGGGGGAAGAACGGTTCTTTCCTGTTATTGATAATCAAGTCCGTTGGCATGAAGAAGAATTATCTGAGTCTCAAAGATTTTTTGTAGATCATTCTTTCCGAATGAGTATATTAACTTTCTTTTATACAACGCCAGCTTTTTATATAATAGAAACTCCGGATAGTAGTTTGGATGTTTCATATGAATATAACGCGGCACAAGTGTTCAGACATTTTCTTCGTATACCTAATAGTTTAATTATTACATCAAATCTTAATAATAGTTCTTTTTTACAAGATTTAGTCAAAAGTGAAACTGAAAAAATACAGGTTTCGATGGTGGGGTTGTTAGACATAGCAAAACAGTCTGCGATTCAAAATACAAGTGATCCAATGAAAAAAATATATTCATCTTTAAAACAAAAAATTAGTTATGAAAGAAGAATTGATGAAAAATAACGAAGATATATTAAGTCTTCTATATCTTGCAAAGCAAATCGGATGGAAAAAAATGAATAAAAATTCTATCCAGCGTATAATGTATTTGCTTCAAGTTTTATATTCTTTTAAACATCAAGGAGCGAATATATTTGGCAATTTTCACTTCAATACAACTTTGTACGGACCATATTCTTCTGAAATAGAAAATAGTGTCTCCTTTTTAGACAGTAATGAAATGATTATAGTGGAAAACGGCGAGATTGTACTGAACGCAGAACAAGCATATATAACGAAAGATGAGGGAAAAATTGTATGGATGCGAAATTTGCTACTTATATTGGGAAAATATGGAGAGAAAAATGTGTTTGCTTTGACCATTAATGATCCGGAATATGAAAACACTATTATGGCTAATAAGACAACCGTATTGGACTCTAATAATCCTCAAAATGAAACATATTTAAAATTACAAGAGTTTAAGGATTGTTTTGAACAAACTATAACAGATACATCTAAAATTGATGATGATGAATATTTGTCAATGTACTTTGATTATATATTTAGCCATATTTAATTTAATGAATTATGGATTGGAATTTAGAAAAGTTATCAGCCATAATTGCTCAAAATGAAGAGGCAATTCACAAGACAACAGAAAATAAGATAATAGAATGCGCAAATTATAAGCGATTATGCGCTTTGTTAGTATCTGCTCGACAACAATATAAAGAAAGTGTCAGGTTTAAAGTCGTAGCTATTTCAGAAGATGATCTTTTGAAACTTTCAGAAAACGTCGAAGTGGATAAATTATTTGTGGAAGAATATTTAGACCAGACATCATTTATAATTGACGCAAATATAAATATTCATGTTTTGCCTATTTCTAAAATACCAAGTGCCAACGAAGATGCGCGTGCTCAATTTACCACTCTTAGCAAATCGGGGTTAGTTGTATTAGAAATTTGTCCTGATGGTCGGATTAATAGTTTCGTTCGAGGAGAAGTTTTTCCGCAGACTATATTTTATTCCGCAGAGGAATATTCAAAATTCTCCTACGAGTTAAGACCTATAGATGATATTGAAGATATTTTGGAAGAATATAGACGTGCTTTAAACGAAAGATATTGGAACTCGAAATTCTTTATTCCCAAAGCTTCACTGAATTCATTGCGTTTGGCTATGAAATCTAATGAAGAAGAAATACCATTTAAGGAATCTCATATACAATTATTAATAAACGCTCCAGAAGATAGCTTTAGACAGGATTTATTAGTCTTTTTACGAAATAGATTAGATGCCATAGTTTAAAAAGAAACCTCATTGGATAATGGGGGGCGTATGGATATATATGTGATTAATAAGATTGAAAGTAATTTGGTCTTTCTAGAGGTAAAATGGTTGGGGCGCGCAATAAGCCCTTCTGGAGATGGGATAGGTACGGTGATGACTCAAACGGATCTTGTCCCTAAAGCATTCAATCAAGTAGTAGATTATATTCGACAACTAACTACGCAGAGACATGATGTTCGAAAAGGGTATCTCGTTGTTTTTGATGCAAGGGATGGGAATCTACCCGATATAGGAGATGGTATGAAAGATGAGATGTGGAGTGATGAAAATAAACCATATAGGTACAAGTTTAGAAAAATTCAAGATTTTAAGGTTGTAAATGGTTATCCGAGATAAAATGAAGAAGTACCCGATTATAGATTGTACAGAGAAATACCATTCCATCATGGTGTTTGATAGGAATAAGAATGTTCCTGTCCACCGATGGTATCCATTTGTTGAAGGATATTCAAAGGAGTTTATAGATGATATTTTATCTGAACTTACGTTTGCTCCGCAGTGTGCATTAGAGCCATTTTGCGGTAGCGGAACGACACCAGTAGAATTGCGAAATAGAGGCATTAAATGTTACTCATTTGAAGTTAGCCCGTTCATGTATTTATTAGCAGAAACTAAGATGGATTCTCGCTATACTCCATCTGAACTGCAGAAGATTATAGAGAATTTACGAAAGGCATTAGAGAGTTGTCCGGAGAATATTCGTGACTATGAGGAGTTGCCCTTTGGACCGACAGTCGTGAATAATGGAAAGAAAAAGAAATATAATTTCCATGATACTTCGATAGACGGTTTGTTGGATGTCAGGTATGCAATAAAGCGAATTGTAAAACAAGAATGTTATCACAATCTTTGCCTGATTGCTATGGCATCCATCATTATGGAAGCCTCTAATATGTTTCGAAATGGAAAATGTTTGTCATACCGCAATGGGTGGCAGGACAAAGTACTGAGTCGACAAGATATACATGAGAGATTTCTTAAAAAGTTATCATTGGATATACTTGAGGATGTGCAGTGCAATTATCATCAGCAAGGTATTGTGAATAATAGCAAGTACTGTATTTTTGGTGACGTACGAACAAATATCGGAAAAGTAGCAGAAAATACAGTTGATTTAATCATTACGTCGCCTCCATATTTGAATTCCCGTGACTACACGGATATCTATATGCTTGAGCTGAAAGTATTAGAGTTAATACGTAACTATGCAGAATTAAGGAAATTGCGCGAAAGCACTTTTCGATCACACGTACAAGTGCGCTACGAGGCTTTACAGCCTATTAATAACGAGCGATTGCTGGGTTGCATCAATGCGATGAAAGAGAAGCAAGATGTAGTGTCGTGGAATACAGATATTATCAATATGGTATGCGGGTATTTTGAAGATATGCAAGATTTGTTTAAGTCTTTCCGTCGAGTAATGCGTGAGGGTGGCAAAATCTACTTCAATGTGGCTAATTCTGCATATTTCGGAGTAGAGATTCCTGTTGATTTAATAGTATCTGATATCGCAGAATCACAAGGTTTTAAAGTACAGGAAATCAGAAAGGCACGAGATCTGCATACCAGTCCTCAACAACAAGGTATGGTAGGTAAATTGAGAGAAAGTGTAATCGTCATCAATGCATGACTATTCACTCGTTTATGTTATGAATAGTGATAAACTTTTGAAAACAATGGCAGATCAATCTCAAAAAATAGCAAAACAAGAGTCTAATAGAAATGATTTTGTCTCACGATATGGGAAATTGTTCCTTGGGACGCTAGTGGCATTTTGCGTTGTATTCGGAATATTCCTTGTTTGTGCAAACTGGGAGTTTCGCAAATCTCAAGAAAAAATAAAACAAAGTTATGTGGAACATATACAAAAAGCAGATAGTCTTTATTTGAATATGATTTCATATAATAATGATTATATTTCCCATATGAGTGACGCGAATGCGACTGTTTTGACAGATTCTTTGATTCGATTGACATTAGGACCGAAGCAAAGATTGTCTGCAGAACAATATAATCGTTTGCATGAACTGCTTATTACTCAATTTGAGGAGACTAAACAATTACATGAAAGATATGATGGCAAAATTCAACGTGACTCTTTACAACTTATGACTGAAAGACAACTTTTAGAAGGTCAGGTAAAGACAATGTTGGATTTGCACCTTAATAAAATTGAACATGAATATAGCAATATCACCTTATGGGCAGCTGTGCTGACTATACTGTTCCTCGTATTTAGTTTCTATTCCATTTTTAAAATGGATAGTTTAGTACATCAGGGAAATGAAGGAATCAATGAGATAAGACAATTAAAACGAGATGGAGATGTAGTAATACGGGAAATTAGCAAGAAAGGGGAGAAAATTTTAAAAGAGAATGATGCAGCAATTGAGAAAGCCAAGTTAGATTTATCTGATTTTATTAATAATCAACAACAAATAGTAAGTAAAAGTGTTGGTGTATTGGCAGTTAGTGTATCTCAAATTGATAATAAATATAATGAAGCATTAAATTCCAAATTAAATGAACTAAATACATATATTGCCGAACAGCAAAAATTAATATCGGAACAAAAAAGTAAGAAAAATTCAAAGACAAAAGATAAAAAGGAGGGGAAAGATGAACACTAATCTTGTCCAACTTTCATCTAATGAATTAACACAAGCAAGTATCGCACAGCAGCAGATTTCTCAAAAAGAATTTGAGATAAAGCTTGTTAATATTAATAATACGCATCTATCAAACCAAGATGCTAGTTCATATTATTATAATCAACAAAGAAAACAATCACTTGAAACGGAAATTTCAAATCTAAAAATGCGACGTGATTATCACATCAATGCTGCTATTTCGTATGCGTTAGCGCTTGCGGAAAAAGAATTAAACGAGCGTTCTTCTTTCTCACGTGCCTCAGTCCTCCTTTCCAATATCCGCTCGTTTTTGACAATCCAGAACATTACTCTTACAGTTGCGTTGCCTGTAATGTTGAAAATATCGCTTTTGAATTCTCGTTTACAGAGAAGTATTGGACATGCATCTTTAAAACATGAGTTGATGAATCTCAAAATGCAGTTACAGGTGCCATAATTATGGCTTGGTCCATTCGTTTTAAAATGAAAAAATACAACTACAAAGACTTAGATTTATATAAAGCAGCCAAGGAATTGGTTTTAAGCGTATATGCTCTGCTCCGCAAGTTCCCCAAAGAAGAGCAGTACGCCCTATGCGACCAACTCCGCAGAGCTGCCATCTCCATCCCCTCCAATATCGCCGAAGGCTTGGGGCGTGTTTCTACTAAGGAGCAAATACATTTCCTTGAGATAGCATACGGCTCCTTACGTGAGGTTGATTGTCAATTAGATATAGCTAAAGATTTGGGATATATCTCCGATGAGGAGTTACAAAACGTTGAAGAACAATTAGAGAAAGTGGCAGCTTTAGTTGCCGGAATGCGCAATCAGCGTTCCACTTCCCTAAACGCTAAACGCTAAACACTAAACGAAATTCATGCAACAACAAATTCCATATAATCAACAGTCGCCAATGCAGCCGCCCCTCCCCCCCCGCGGACAATGGCGGCAAAGAGCAATGAATATCATAGGAAGAGTCGAAAATATATCCTTCCCGAAGTGGTTATCGACGTATTCCATTGTAACGTATGTACTGGCATTGCTGGTGGTAACGTTTATGTACTCGGACTATAGCATGCCGTGGTATTATATGCTGTCCGGAATGGTGGCGGTGTTGGTGTTCTTCTTGTATGGAAGTCATCTGACTAATGATAAGTTGTCCCTTGACAGGATACACAGAGCCAAAACCTTTGAGAAACGGATATTTATCATTGCCTTTATCCCGCGTCTGCTATTCATGCTGCTGCTGTACTACCTCTTTACAAAGTATTATGGTGATTCGTTCGGGTTTGAGAATATGGATGCGGTTGCTTATGATGAATTAGGACAATTTGTGGCTGGGATGATAGAGCGAGGCGATTACCATTTCTATGATGCGATTTCTAAATGGTCTGGCAATAAAGATATAGCCGATATGGGATATGGTGTATATGTGGGATTTATATACTGGTTAACGGGAAGTACCGGAGTTGTAACATCTTCGGGATTAGGAGGAACTAATGGTAGTATTATTGCTGTTCGTATATTGAAATGTATTTGGTCTTCAATTACAGTAGTATTGGTATATCGATTGGCGAGACGTAATTTCGGGGACAGAACTGCGCGAGTGGCGGCTATCTTTTGCGCACTCTGGCCGAACTTTTGGTACTATTGCGCCAATCACCTGAAAGAAACAGAAATGGCGTTTTTAGTTGTACTATATGTGGAGCAAGCAGATCAGATGCTTCGTTCTCGACAATTTACGGCATGGAAAATAGTACCAATATTATTGATAGCATCGGCTATTTTTACATTCCGAACGCCATTAGGTCTTGTGGCATTATTGGCGTTGGTATTCTCTGTTGTAATGAGTTCGACAAAAGTTGTCAGTTGGGGAAAACGTATCATAGTGGGCTTTATAGCAGTAGCCTTAATAGGTATAATTGCGGGAGAGCGAATACAAGAGCGCGCCGATGCATTATATACGCAAGTGCAAGAGAATTCGCAACAAAAAAACATGGAGTGGAGGACTAGACGTGAGCATGGAAATACGTTTGCTAAATATGCCAGTTCTGCCGTTTTTGCACCGATGATTTTTACGATTCCGTTTCCAACGATGATTCAACCATATGAAGGGCAAGACGTGCAGCAGTTGTTGAACGGTGGAAACTTTGTGAAGAACATAATGTCTTGTTTTGCGATATTTTCACTTTTTTTGTTATTATTGTCTGGACGTTGGCGAGAACATCTATTACCGCTTTCGTTTTTGTTAGGATATCTATTTGTGTTGACAATGAGTCAATTTGCTCAATCAGAACGATTTTATCAGCCGGTAATGCCCTTTGAGTTTATGTTCGCGTCATACGGATTAAGTGTGGCAGTGACGAAAAAGAAATATAAACGATGGTTCACGTATTGGTGCGTGTTAATGTTTATCGCTGCCATTGCATGGAGTTGGTTTAAACTTGCCGGAAGAGGGTTGGCGTAGGCATCTGCGATGCATTTGTGATTTGTCAATTGTAATTTGTGATTTATGAGAATATTGATAGTAAGCCGATATAAGAATAACTTTGCTGACCATCAGTTACCGTTTGTGACGGAGCAAGGGGAGGCGATTCGTGCATTAGGACAGGAAGTGGAATATTTCTTGGTTCGTGGCAACTATATCACAGCCGTTAAGACACTAAAAGAAAAAATCCGTGAGTTTAAACCAGACATCGTGCATGCGCATTATGGGTTATCTGCGATTACTGCAGAGTTGCAGAGTATGGTGCCGGTGGTGACAACATTTCATAATGGCGAAACACTAAACTGGCATGTGAATCTGCTATCGTCACTTCTGTCGCTGCGGGCGAATCATGTGATATACGTGGCGCAACATATACGGGATTTGAGTTATTTCAAGGCTCGTAATTATTCCATTATCCCTTGCGGTGTACCGATGGAGCAGATGGTGATAACGCCGAAAGAAGAAGCGCGGAAGCAATTAGGATGGGATGCGAATAAGAAGTATATTCTTTTCGGAGGAGCATTTAGCAATACTCGCAAAAATTATGCGCTCTTGCGGGATGCTGTCGAGAAATTGAAAATGTCCATACGGCGTCAGCAGATTGGAAGAAATGACCAATGGCAAATTGAGTGCGTGGAGATGAAAGGTCTAACGCGCTCACAGTGTGTGCTTCGTATGTGCGCGGCAGACTTGTTTGCATTGCCGAGTCATAGTGAGGGTAGCCCTCAGGCATTGAAAGAAGCAATGGCGGTGAATTGTCCGTGTTTGGCGACGGACATAGCGGATGTACGGGTGTTATTCGGCGACGAGCCAGGGCATTGGATTTTGCGCAATCCACGAAAGACACATGAACGGTGGGATGCAGACGAACGCAGCCTGGATGAAATGACGGAATTGCTACGTGAGGCATTGGCATCTAAGGGAAGAACAAAAGGGAGAGATAGAATATTGAAATTAGGATTGAGTAATGAGCAAGTTGCGCAGCGGATAATGGAGATATATAAAGGTTTGATAGAGGGAGAAAAATAAAGAGGCGGATAAAACTCCGCCCCTACGAGAGGATGGGATTCGAACCCATGAAACCCGAAGGTTTACCTGATTATAAGTCAGGCGCAATAGACCACTCTGCCACCTATCCGAGTGCAAAAGTACAACAAAAAAATGACATGACCAAATTTTATTGAAGAAAAAACGTAATTTTTTTAAAAATATATATGAAGATAACAAAAATACACATTGAAAAGTTTCGTGGATTCAAAAATCAGGAGTTTGAAGTGGGGAGTTTGTTGACAGCTATTGCTGGTCAAAACGGGACACAGAAATCTACGTTGTTGGGAATCATTTCTCAACCGTTCTCGTTATCTAGCAAGCACCCTATGTATGGAGAGAAACCCCTATGTGGAGGAACGTACCGTTCCGCATTCAGCGATAAGTTCCGTTTGTCGCCTACCTATGACAAACCTGGAGAGCATGAGTGGACATTGTATTTTGATAATGATACAGACTATAATGTAAAGAGCCTGAGACGAACAGAGAAAGATAACTCTTCTATTCGTTTTTCAAAGGGTAAGATGAAAGGAGAAGGGTATATCGGATTACCAGTTATATTTTTAAGCCTAAAGCGACTGATACCTGCTGCAGAGGAAGCTTCAATTCAGACCAAAGATGATGTGTTGACTACCGCAGAAGTAGATGAATTCAAGCAGTTACATAATAAAATATTGATTACACATACTCCAATCGCTTCAGCCACCAATATAGTATCTACCTATAAGAATTCATTAGGAGTAAATACGGCTTTGTATGATTGGAATCAGAACTCGATGGGGCAGGATAATTTAGCCAAGATAATATTGGCGTTATTTTCATTCAAGCGATTGAAAGAGAAATACCCTAATGATTATGAAGGCGGTATATTGGCCATAGATGAGATAGATGCAACGATGTATCCGGCATCGCAAGTGGAACTTATAAAGGTTTTACGAAAATATGCATCTGAATTAAACTTGCAGATTGTATTTACAACACATTCCTTGACCTTGCTCAAGTTTATTGATGAACTACAACGAGATATGTCGAAGATTGAAGCGACTATGAAGCAAATTAAGATGATTTATCTAAAGAAGAAGGATAATGACGTCTTGATTCATAGCAATATAGGATATGAAGATATTTACTTAGACTTAAATGTAGTTGCCATGGGTGATAGAGCAAAGCGCAAAATCACGACATATGTTGAAGACCAAGAGACACGCGATATGTTGAAAACAGTTTTGGGGAAACGATTTGGTGAACTGAATGTGTTAGTAGCAAAGTTATCGTGTGATAATCTCATAGAATTAGTATCGCATGATATTCCGGCTTTTAATCCACCGTTCTCATTAGTTGTAGTGGATGGAGATGTGAGGGGAAAATCGAGTGCCATGCGAAAGGTAAATAGGGCAAATAATATACTTTTGATTCCCGGGCGTAAATCACCAGAGAGAGAAGTGGCAGACTATCTCTATCATCTATCGGATGGTGATTCGTTATGGGATACATTACCAAGGGGCTATTCTAGTCAAGTGTGTTTTCGAGATTACTCATATGAGGATATAATGAATGATAGAGTAAAGGCCAAAGAATGGTTTCGAGCTCAGGTAGATGGAAATTGGTGGGGACGTAGTGGCGAAAGAGTGCTGAAAGCATATGTGAAATCTAATGCAAGTGAGGTTGATGCGTTTAAGAAAGCATACGACGAGAAATTGAAATTGTTTATTTGAGAAGAATGATAGCATTGGATGCCGACTAACACGAAAACATAGCCGCTATCCTCCGGATTTAATCCGACTTAATAAGCATAACGGGATAATATCATGGGGAATAGATATAGATAGTAGTAAAAAGTTAATAGTTATAATAGTTGATAGATGGTACGGGTATTAACATACGAGCAGATAGATCGTGCGGCATGGAGCGCGTTTGTTGCATCGCATCCGAAAGGCAATGTGTTTCAAACTCCAGAGATGTTTGAGGCATTTGCAGTCACTCCAAGAAACAAACCGAATGTGATTGCGCTAGAAGAGAGTAGTCGCATCGTGGCACTCATGGTATGGGTGGTGCTATACGAAGCTGGATGGAAGAAGAAAGTTTCCATACGTTCGATCATTCAAGGTGGACCATTAGTAGAAAACGATAAAACGGAATGGCTCCGTCTGATACTGCGTGAGTATGAGAAGCAACTCAACAAGGGCGTGATATACACGCAGATACGTAACCACAACGAGATGCTGACAGTCAATGATGCATTCCAAGAGCGTGGGTATAGGTTTTGCTCCCATCTAAATTTCATTATTCCGTTGGACGGAGAAGAAACTGTGTGGAACCGTATCGGCAAAGGGCGCATCAAGCAGATTAGAAAAGCACAGAAGAACAACCTATCGGTTACGGCATACAGCGGTGCGGAGTTGACAGATGAGAAGATAGAACAGGGGTATGCCATCATTGAGACGGTGTATAAACGTGCAGGGTTGCCATTGGTGGATATCGCGCAGATAAAAGCAGCTAACCAAGCGCAGTTGTTGGTGCTGTTCTTTGTGCAGAGTGCAGAGAGAGAAGTGATGGGATGTCGTTTCGGGTTGCTGCACGGCAAGGAGATGTACGGATGGTATGCTGGTAGTGAGGTGCGGTTCTATTCGTTGTATCCTAATGATATGCTCATCTGGGAAACATTACGGTGGGCTATCGCAAATGGGTATGAAGTGTTTGATTATGGCGGAGCCGGAGAACCAAACAAACCATACGGTGTACGAGCTTTCAAACAGCAAATGGGGGGCACGTTGGTAAATTACGGTCGCTACGAAAAAATTCATAAGCCATGGATGTATCGGTTGGGTATGTGGGGATTGAAAGTGTATAAAATATTAAAGAGAAAAAGCAAATGAACATTCTTATAGTGAGTGCACATCCCGCGCAAATACATGGATTTCGGCAACTGCGTGAGGAGTTGATACGCGATGGACATGTTGTCTTTTGGGCAACAACAAAGAAAGACATTGCTATAGATTTGCTGGAGAAATACGGAATAGACTATTTTCTCATTGAAAAAGCGCCGAAATCATTCTTCGGGCGAGTCATTTCCATGCTTCGCAACTTATTCCGACTCATTCCGTATTTACGCCGGAATAAAATTGATTTGGTGGTGGACCGGTATGAGCCGTTCATCACAGTCGCGGCATGGTTGACTCTCACACCGCATATCTGTGAGGCTGACACCGAACATGCCGCTGTCAAATGTGCGCCGTTCATCAAGATGTGTAACGCTGCACTTTATCCCAGTTGCTTTTATGAACATATCTCCAATGATATGATTTTTTTTCCAGGAAACATTGAGCTTCATTATCTACATCCAAAACGTTTTATGCCAAAACGGGTGTGGGATTTGTTGGGCATTGAACCTGATACGCGATTTGCGATTGTGAGGTTTGTTAAATGGGATGCATGGCATGATACACAGCTTGTTGGAGGATTTACACTTGATCAGAAACGTGAACTCATCGCGCGGCTTAGCAAGCACTTGAAAGTCTTCATCTCATCAGAGTCGGAATTGCCGGCTGACTTGGAGCCCTATCGTATACATATCCCTATCGAGCGCATGCATGATGTGCAAGCCGCTGCTGCGCTTTTTGTAGGAGAATCAGCTACCATGGCTTCTGAGTCCGTCGTTCTCGGTACTCCCGCTATATATATTGACGAAGTCGGCCGTGGCTATACGGACGAAGAAGCACGAGAAGGGTTGCTGTGGATGTTCCGTCCCGTGCCTAATCGTGATGCATTGAAAGATGGTGAACCCGACTGGATTTCCGGTGGAGTAGATGAATGTATCGCGAAAGCAGAAGAGATAGCGGATGCAGAGTTTGATAGTGCCGCTTATGCCAAACGCCATAAGGTATGGATGGCAGGAAAAATTGACTGTACTGCCTTTTTAACGTGGTTTATTGAGAACTATCCACAATCGGTTGCAGAAACGAAAAATGCCAACGAAGAGTTTTGGAAGAGGTTTAAGTAGGGGATGTTCGAGGCTCTATGCTAGATGCTGGATGAGCGATGCTCGATTCTCGATGCTGGATGATCGATGAGCGATATGATATAATAGGAATTTACCATGTGGCCAAAGTTGTCTAAAGAAGAGTTAATATTCATGCATGAGCATGATGAACAATGTACCTTATGTGGTCGATCTTTCGTAAATAAAGAAACTACTGCAATAGGACTCGGAACATAAGGCTTAATATAGCATTAACAAAAAAGTAATATCATCTCAATTAAATAGGGAAGTTTTTTATGGATGAAAGAATCATGAAAGTATTAGAACTGTTGATACCACTAATTGGTGTACTCGTTGGTTGGGGATGTAGTGAGTTAAGTAAGCGTTTTGCTGATAAATATCAGAAAAAGCAAACCATAAATAAGGCTATATCTTTACTTCTGGAATTATATTTCCAGATTAAACGGATTTCGGCTACCGTACAGCAATCGCAATCTTTTGTTGATTGGTATTTGGCACAATTTAAGAACACGGCTATTGTATTAGATGAAAAAGAAAAGATAAGGGAAGTTCTATCAAGTCTAATTAATCCATTAATAAGCGAATTAGCATTTTACGATAT
>Ga0310696_10000936_pt1 | contig 42991 bp, 44 predicted proteins | sample AusTroGonzalo_MG_4_FD_203885 | JGI IMG/M metagenome (GOLD analysis project Ga0310696, IMG submission 203885) | Bovine rumen microbial communities from tropical cattle in Woodstock, Queensland, Australia - Gonzalo_02 (v2) (version 2) | ecosystem: Host-associated > Mammals > Digestive system >... | reverse complement strand
CTTGCTTCGCTGCGTGAGCTAAAGGTACGGAAGCTAGTCGTAACACGCGATACGGAACGGGGAGCGTTGTGAAGACTGCTATCCGTAATCTCCTATAATATTATTATTCAAGGAGATTGGCTACGCCGAGCTGAAGGTACCGCATAAGCGAGTTCACACGACACGTTCCTTAGTCGGTTCACTCTGCTTTACTCGCAAGCTTCGTGAGCTAAAGGTTGCGGAATGACTTTTCCTTTTTTAGCGGACAACAATAATTATAAATAATTTAGCATAAAGAAATATGCACATAGAATCGCCCCAAAATATCATCACTCTACTATTCTATACAATGCATCATAATACATAAGGAATACACTTTCCCCCCCTCTCCAATAAAATCTATCTCGGTATCATTAAATTCTTTATAAAATGGCATACAAATCTCCATTTTTTTATGTATGTTTGCCATCTAATTTATTTTAAGATGTGCGGAATTGCAGGAATATATTCATTCAAAAGCATTGAACAGGAATTTAGGATAAAGAGTGCGGTTGCTTCGCTTGAAAGTCGTGGACCCGACAGCAATGGATTTTTTGTGAAGGACAATGTGGCTCTCGGACATACACGTCTTTCCATTATCGACACTTCTGATGCTGGCAGTCAGCCATTTATGGATACTTCAGGTAACTATGTGCTGGTATTCAACGGCGAGTTCTACAACCACAACGATTTCCGCGAAGAACTTATTGCCGATGGCGTTAAGTTTACGTCTAAGTCGGACACAGAAGTGCTTTTGTATCTGCTGATTAAGTATGGTAGTTCTGCCATTGAAAAGCTGAACGGCTGTTTTGCTTTTGCATTTCACGACATACGCAAAAAGGAGTGCCTTGTGGTGCGCGACCGTATGGGAATCAATCCAGTAGTGCTCTATCGCGACGACGATAAAATTATGTTCGCTTCGGAAATGAAGGCTCTCATTGCGATGGGGATTCCAAAGGAGATTGACAACGAGGCGCTGAAAACTTATTTCCAACTCAACTACATTCCTACAAATCAAGGTATTTTCAAGAATACACGCAAATTGCGTCCTGGTTCGTTCCTACGCATTACGCCAGATGGGGTTGAGGAGCATTCGTACTACAGCATTCCAAACCGTCGCACAAGTCCTATTGACGATGACTACGAAACTGCAAAGAAAAGACTTCGTGAACTACTGTCGGCTTCGGTGCAACGCCGCTTGATTGCCGATGTGCCTTTGGGTTGTTTCCTTAGTGGAGGCATTGATTCATCGATAATTACAGGACTTGCCTCGCAATTTACGTCAAAGTTGAATACTTTCTCGGTCGGCTTTTCCGACAACAAGTATTTCGACGAGACCGACTGTGCCGAAATCATAGCAAAACGTTTCAATACCAATCATACTGCATTCAAGATTAGCAGTCAGGATTTGCTCGACAATATTTCGCATACGCTTGATTATCTTGACGAACCGTTTGCCGATTCGTCGGCTCTTGCAGTTGACATACTCAGCAAGTTGACGCGCACCAAGGTTACAGTTGCTCTTAGCGGTGATGGCGCCGACGAGTTATTTTCGGGCTACAACAAGCATTCTGCGCATTTGCGTGTTATGAATGCTGGGTTGAAGGAAAAGACTGTAGCGGCATTCGCACCCGTGTGGAAGATTATGCCAAAATCGCGCAATTCGAAGATTGCCAACACATTCCGTCAACTTGATAGGTTCGCATCGGGATATAATCTTTCCGACTCTGAACGTTACTGGCGTTGGGCAAGCATTGGTGACGATGCATATACCGACCGACTTTTGAAAAGCAATGTTGACGGAACGGTCTTTGATGAACGTAAATCGCAGTGTATTGGTAAGGATTTTTCCGATATGAATGATGTGCTATATGCCGATATGCACCTTGTACTTCAAGGAGATATGCTCACAAAGGTCGATATGATGTCGATGGCTAACAGCCTTGAAGTGCGCGTGCCATTCCTTGACCATACTGTTGTCAATTATGTGTCGTGTTTGCCAGCAGCGTACAAAATTGATTCTCAATCGCGTAAGAAAATTTTACGTGAGACTTTTGCCGACTTTTTCCCGTCAGAACTTCTCAATCGCCGTAAGCACGGATTTGAAGTGCCTCTGTTGAAGTGGTTTAATAATGAACTTTACGGTTTGATAGAAAACGACTTGCTATCAGAAAAGTTTGTCGAAGAGCAGGGTCTGTTCAATTACAAGGAAGTAGCGGAACTTAAGAATCGGCTTCCCAGTAACAATGTAGGCGATGCAGCAGCAAAGATCTGGGCACTGATTGTATTCCAATGGTGGTGGAAGAAAAGAATATAGGCTTCAAATATCAACAGCAAACAAGCTTTTTCAGATCATAAAACCTGAATTTTTGAAAAAAACATTATATTCGCATTCTATAAACAGAATAAAACATATCAATATGATTTACGATTTCACATACCAGAATCCCACTAAGATTCATTTTGGAAAGACAGCTCTAGAACGTTTGCCCGAAGAACTTAACAATTTCGGTAGCAACATATTGCTCGTTTACGGCAAAAACTCGATAAAGGCGACTGGTCTTTACGACAAGATTATGGAAATGTTGAAAACTGCAGGCAAGAAGGTTACTGAACTTGCTGGCATAAACTCAAATCCACGTTATTCACAGGTAATGGAAGGTTGCAGGCTTGTGCGCGAAAACAACATTGACCTTATACTTGCCGTGGGTGGCGGTAGCGTTGTCGATTGTTCGAAAGGCATTGCTGCATCGGCATACTACGAAGGTGATGCGTGGGTTCATTACTGGGAACAGCAGGGTCCTATTGAAAACAAAGTTGTACCAGTGGCTTCGGTGCTTACAATGACGGGAACCGCTTCGGAAATGAATACAGGTTCGGTAATTACAAACGAGGACAAGAAACTGAAACTAGGTCGTGTTTTCCCATTCCCAGATCTTTGCCCGAAATTCTCAATCCTGAATCCAGAATTTACCTACACTGTGCCTAAGATTCAGATGGTCAGTGGTATAGCGGACATTTTCTCCCACCTTATGGAACAGTATTTCGGTGGCGACGACGACTGCACAAGCGACTACCTTCTCGAAGGCGTTATGCTTTCGCTGATAAATTCGTCGCGCAAGGCTATTGTTGACCCGAAAGACTACGAAGCACGAAGCAACATAATGTGGTGTGCAACAATGGGTTTGAATAAGATTCTCGCCCTATCGAAGATGCAGGACTGGGAAGTTCACATGATTGAGCATCAACTTGGCGCATACACCGACTGCCCGCACGGAATAGGACTTGCAATTATATCGCCCGCTTACTACCGTTATATTTACAAGTACGGTTTGCCTAAGTTCGTGCGTTTTGCAAAGAACATCTGGAAAGTTGATGCAAATGGCAAGACCGACGAACAAGTTGCCCTTGAAGGAATTGCTTGTCTCGAATCATTCTTCCGCGAACTTGGTATTCCATCTACTTTACGCGAGGTCGGTGCAACAGAGGAAATGTTGCCGCTGATTGCAAAATCAACAATTCCAGGCGGTGGATACAAGAAGATGGAAGCCGATGACATATTGGTTGTGCTTAAGAACTGTTTCTAAAATTTATTAAATGTTGTCTGATAAAAATAAAACATACCTCTGTAAATTGTTCAATATTAAACAATTTATATCAATTCAGAATGTGATTAGTTCCCTTGTTCGTCATTCCACAAGTCAGAACATACACGCGATACGGAACGGGGAGCGTTGTAATGTTCGACTATGCGGAATCTCATATAGGAATACTAATCAAGGAGATTGCTTCCGCGAGCTAAAGGTTGGCTACGCCGAAATAAATGTTCCGCACAAACGAGTTCACACGACACGTTCCTTAGTCGGTTCCCTCTGTTTTACTTGCTACGCTACGTGAACTAAAGGTTGCGGAATGACGATGAGATAGTTTTGTGGACAATAATAAAAATTATGCGTATGAGAAAAATTTTCGTAAACATAGCAAAGTCGTTGTTGGTTGTTGCATTAGCGGTTTCGTGTACCTGCAATGAAACTGTTGACAATCAGGTTGAAGAACCAAAGATGGAAAACGATACTATCTGTAGTGCACCGCTAATTGCATTGCAGGACTGTAAGCAACAGATGTCTGCCGAACTATTTGCTGGTCAGGACGATGAGTTGCTGAAGAAGATTTTGCCAGATGGAATGGCGGAGGCTTCGATAAATGTTTTTATGCAGGAGCGTGGCGATAGGATTGTGCTTTTCGATGCAGGACTTGGCGCTTCTCGCAATGGTCGTCTGCTTGCAAACTTGGATTCGGTGGGTGTTTTGCCTGACGAGATAACCGACATTTGCATAACCCATTTCCATGGCGACCATATAGGCGGACTTATTACTCCTGAAGGCGAGGCGGTTTTCAAGAATGCGAAATTGCATTTTTCCGACTTGGAATTGGAAGCGTGGACAGTTGGCGAATTGAAGGATAAAAACGAAATGGTTGAAAAGATGCTTTTTGCCTACGAAGGCAGATGTGAAACTTTTCAGGCTGGCGATACGATTGTTGACGGCATTATAACGATTTCGGCTCCAGGACATACACCGGGACATACTATGTATGATGTTGGTGATGCAATAGTTGTCGGTGACCTTATGCACGCAGTAGCCTTGCAAGTTGAACATCCCGAATTTTCGGCAAAATACGATTTTGAACCCGAACTTGCCGCTCAAACAAGAAAGGCAATGCTCGAAATTGCAAGGACTTCGCACAAGCCATTGGCCGGAATGCATTTTCCTGCACCATTCATAATTGAACTTTGACCCGATGACTGACAAGGAGCATAAATATGAAGCGCTTGTTGCTCAGGCAAAGGCAATGTCGGAGGCGGAAACCGACGGGATTGCTCTTATGGCAAATATGGCGGCAATCATTCACGAGACATTTCATTTCTGGTGGACGGGTTTTTATCGTGTTGTAGGAGAAGAACTTGTGCTTGGTCCATTTCAGGGGCCGATCGCTTGCACGCGGATAAAGTTCGGAAGAGGTGTATGTGGAACTTCGTGGAAAGAAAAACGGTCTGTTGTTGTGCCCGATGTTGAGAAGTTTCCTGGTCACATCGCATGCAGCAGTGCTTCGCGCAGCGAGATTGTCGTGCCTATGTTCCGCAGCGGAGAAGTGTTTGCCGTCCTTGATATTGACAGCGAAAAACTCAGCACTTTTGACGAAACCGACAAAAAATACTTAGAAAAAATCGTACAGATATTAAATTGATATTGACAAAAACAAAGACAATCATGACTCCTATTTTTTATAGGTCTAATTCTAATATTTTTTCTAAACTTGCATCTTGAAAAAAGAAACTAATTATTATTTATAACCACTTATGGAAGAACGACTTATCCTAATATCCAACGATGATGGAATATCGTCTAAGGGGATTGATACGCTTATTCGGATTGCTCAGCCTTACGGCAAGGTTGTCGTTGTGGCTCCTGTCAGCGTGCAGTCGGGTAAGTCACATTCGGTATCGCTCACACGACCAATACGTTTTGAGAAACAGTACGATAGCGAAAGATTGGAAAAGTATGTCCTTAATGGTACTCCTGTCGATTGTGTGAAAAGTGCGCTTACAAAGATTCTGCCGCGTAAGCCCGACTTGATGCTTTCGGGGATAAATCACGGATCCAATTCTGCAATCAGCGTAATATACTCTGGCACAATGGGTGCGGCAATCGAGGCTTCGTTCTATGGAATACCGTCTGTGGGACTCTCCATTGTCACCCACGATTTGGATGCCGACTTTTCTGTTGTCGAGAAAACTGCTCCTGCGCTTATCGAGAAAGTCCTTGAACATGGTATGCCAGAAATGGTTAGCCTAAATGTGAATTATCCTGTGTGCGAACTTGATGATTTCAAGGGATTTAAGGTTTGCTCGCAGACTAAGAGTTATTGGTACGAGGATTTTGAAGAGACTATCGATAAGAATGGAAATCCGGCGTATTATCAGCGCGGACATCTGGTGAATGTTGAACCGGATAACGATAATTGCGACGAAAATGCGCTTGCCGAAAACTATGCTTCAATAGTGCCTATTAAGGTGGATTTTACTGATTATAAGATGATTGACGAACTAAAAAAATGGAATTTATAATATGGAAGCAAGACCAAATATGATAAAGAGGTTCAACAAGCCGATATTCGGATTTTTAGTTGGAATTATTGTGCCGATAATTGCTTTTTTCATCTATTTCCTGATTGAGCATTTTATGTACGGCTGGGGATTTGTTGACTTCATCAACAGGCTTATCGAGATAAAGTCGATTCTGCCGCCAAGCTTGTGTGTGTTTGCCGACCTGATACCTTATTTTATATTTAAGAAACTTGACTATTGGTATGCGGTTAAGGGACTTGTGTTCTCGCTGGTGGTTTACACGCTGATATTCGTTGTGCTTACATTTATGAAATGAGATATTTTGTAATTGCTGGCGAAGCGTCGGGCGACCTGCACGGTGCCTACCTTGTAGAGCAGATACGACTAGCTGACAAGGATGCCGACATTGAAGGGTGGGGCGGTGACCTGATGAAAAGTCAGGGTGTTAGAATCCACAAGCATATCAGGGACTTGGCCTTTATGGGTTTTGTCGATGTAGCTAAAAATCTCTCCACGATATTTGCTAACATTAAGCTTGTAAAACAGCAAATTGCTGGCTACAAACCCGATGCGCTTCTGCTTGTCGATTATCCTGGATTCAATTTCCGTATTGCAAAATGGGCTAAGAAGCAGGGCTTCAAGGTTTTGTACTTCATTTCTCCGAATGTGTGGGCGTGGAAGTCGAACCGCGTCTATAAGGTTCGCGACGATACCGACAGGATGTACACGATTTTGCCGTTCGAGAAGGCGTTTTATGCTAAGTATGGCATTGAGGTTGAGTATTTTGGACATCCGTTGGTTGATGTTGTCAGTGCGTACAAGGCAAAGAACATTGACGATTTCCGTAAGGAGCATAATTTGCCCGACAAACCAATAATTGCGACAATGGCTGGTAGCCGCCGTCAGGAAATAAGTCGGATGCTGCCTGTAATGCTTGAGGTTGCAAAAAGTTTTCCGCAGTACGAGTTCCTTATAACAGGAGCTCCTGCGATTGACCGAAGTTTTTATGAGCAATTCCTTGTAAATAAGCCCGATAACGTAGAACTTCTTTTCAACAGCACTTACGAAATCCTTGCTCATTCCGAGGCGGGACTTGTTACGTCGGGAACGGCAACTCTTGAGGCTGCTTTGTTTGGTGTGCCGCAGGTTGTGTGCTACAAGTCCGATGCGTTTTCGGTCTTTATTGCTCGTCAGGTATCGCGTTTTTCGGGTGTAAAGTACATTTCTCTGGTAAACTTAATTCTCGACAAGCCGAGTGTGCGCGAACTTATTCAGGACGACCTAACTGTGCAAAATGCCACCGACGAACTTGCAAATATTGTAAAAGGTGGTGCTAGACGTACTTATATCGAGGCCGACTATGCCGAATTGTCCGGTAAGGTTGGCGAACGGGGTGTTTATCGCAGGATTGCAGAGGATATGATTGGGCGGATTGCGAGGAGTACGATGTGAAGGCTGCTGTCCGTAACGTTGCCAGCAACCTCGCTAAGCCTATGAGCAACCTTCTAAGATACTATTAATCAAGGATATTATTCTTTTATCCAGTTCAGCAAATCGTTGTAAACCTCTCCCCTATTTATTTCGTTGAGAATCTCGTGGCGGGCATTAGGATATAACTTCAACTGAATGTTTGCAATATTCAAGTTTCGGTAAAAATCCACAGCATCCTCTACGCCTTTGCCGCAATTTCCAACAGGATCCTTGTCGCCTGATACGAAAAACATCTTCAAGTTCTTATTTATCAGTTCTCCCGACGAACGTTTGTTTATGTATATCAAGCCCTTGAAAAAACCACGATAGAACGAATTTGAGAACAATCCACCACAAAAATCGTCGTCTATGTATTTCTTAACCTGCGAATCGTCACGCGAAAGCCACTGATATGGTGAACTATACCCCTTGTTATACCCACCGAACGACAATTTGTCGAGCAACTTGGCCTTGGAACGACAACCCTCAAAGGTGCAGGCGAAATCGGCAATAAACTTTCCAAAACGCAAAACGGCAGTCGGATTTGTACCAGTACCACTGATTATTACACCCGACAATTCGGTACTATACCTTGTTATGAACGTACGCGCCAGAAACGAGCCCATACTATGTCCCAGCACATAATACGGAACTTTCGGATTTTCATCCGTTGCAATATCCTTCAGTTGCTTGAGGTCAGCAATTATGCGCCACCACTCATCACGATGCGGCCACACACCATAGTCGTTCGGACTTGCAATAGTCTTTCCGTGTCCGCGATGGTCGCTCACATAAACAGCAACGTCATTGTCGGTCAAGAATTTAGCAAAATCTGCATAGCGAGCCGAATGTTCTGCCATTCCGTGAAATATCTGCAAAACAGCCTTCGCATTACCATTTGGCAAAAACTTGCGATAAAATATGTCAACGCCATCTGCCGACTTGAATGTATGTTCCGATGTTCTCATATCATAAAGTTTAACAAGTTGGCACAAAGGTAATTAATGTTTCTTAACAAACAAGCGGTATTGCCTATTTTTAATATCAGATAAAAGGATTATCGGAACGTCATTCCGCAAGTCAGAGCATACACGCGATACGGTATTGAGAGCGTTGTAAGCCGCTCACTGAGCGTAGTCGAAGTGCGGCAATATACAAGGAGATTGCTCACTTCGTTTCGCGAGGCTGCAAGCAGCGTTCCGTATAAGTGAACTCACAAGCAACGTTCCTTATGCTGTTCGTTCTACTTTACGGAATGACAGAGGGTTGGCAAAGAATCAGATTAATTTCAGTTTCTTGTAAAACTACAGCCTATCAGATATAATTACAGCAACAATGTCAATCCAAACGCAACCACATAAATTGCATCCAACAAAACAAACCTAAACAGACATTTGTTGTACTTCTTGCCCTCGGCCTTTACCAGCAGCACATACAGAAGCACTGCAGGAACCAACAAAACCAACAGCCACAACGTTCCGAAACCAAGCACTGCAAAAGCCACCGAGGCCAGAAGTATCAACGCAACGCCGACCAAGGCTGCTATCTTTCCGAAACGCACAGGGAAAGTCCGCTTGCCTACTGCACGGTCATCTTCGATGTCGCGTATATTGTTGGATGCCAGCACACAAACCGCAATGCAACCGCAGGCGCAACCTGCATTAAACGCTACAAGCGAAAACTCGTGGCACTGCAAAAAAACAGTTCCTGCCGATGCTATAGGTCCGTAGAACAAAAAGCAAATTATGTCGGCAATGCCAAGATAAGCCAACGAAAAACGCGTTGCTGTGTAAAGCCAGGCAAAAAGAGCAGACAGCACACCAACAAACAAAATCACCCAGCCGCCTACACAAACCAGATAAGCGCCGAGCAGCAATGCCACAGACAAGGCGATTATACAAGCCGTTCGCATCTGCTTTTCGGTTACAATTCCCTCGGCAAGTGGACGTTGCGGTCCAGAACGTCCAGCCTTGTCGCAACCGCGGACAAAATCGTAGTAGTCGTTCACAAGGTTTGAAAACACCTGCAACGACATGGCGCACAACAAGGTAACCACAGCCGTCGGAATATCGAGAACTTGTCCGAACGCCAGCAGTCCCGCAATTACCGGACTAGCCGACACAAACAGCGAATAAGGGCGACAAACGCCAAACCAAAGTTTTATCTTTTGCATGCTTTATATAATGTTGAAATTCCAAATGTTTGACTCTTAAAACTCGTATCAGAAAAGCCGTTCCTTTCGAGAATGGCAACGAAATCGCGTCCCTTGGCGAAACTCTTCACACTTTGCATGAAATACACGAAGGCTTCGCCGTTGTCGGTAAGACGTTTCCCAATGCGCGGAACAATGCGCGTGAAATAGAAATCGTAGAAAAAGCGTACCAATTTGTTTGTCGGATAGGTAAACTCGAGAATGCGCAGTTGTCCGCCAGGTTTCAGCACGCGGAAAATTTCAGCAAGGCTTTTGTCCAGTTCGGCGAAATTGCGCACACCGTAGCCACAGGTGACGGCATCGAAAGTATTGTCCTCGAAAGGCAAATGCGCACAATCGGCAACAAGCAGTTCTATTTTGTCCGACATACCTTTCCTGCGCACTTTCTCGCGGCCGACATCGAGCATTCCTTCGGAAATATCCACACCGACAACCTTTTGCGCCTTGCACTTCCTTATGGTTTCGATGCAGAGGTCGGCTGTTCCGGCAGCCACATCAAGAACAAGTTGACATTTTGGCAACGACCTTATTGCACGGCGACGCCAGCAACGGTCGATTCCCATTGATGCCGTATGGTTAAAACGGTCGTAGCGGTTAGAAATGCTATTGAATAATGAACCGATGTTTTCCATAGTGCTTAACTTCGTGGATGATGCATAAGAATTTCCTCGAGCAAGGTCTGCCTGTTGATGTGAGTGTAGATTTCTGTCGTTGTAATCGACTCGTGACCAAGCATTTCCTGCACAACCCTAAGGTCAGCACCACGCTCAATAAGATGTGTTGCAAACGAATGACGGAAAGTATGCGGAGAAACATTCTTTTCGATTCCTGCTGCCGCACAAGTCTGCTTTATGATAGTAAAAATCATTGCACGGGTAAGTTTTTTGCCGTTGCGGTTGAGGAAAAGAATGTCGCCACTGCCCTTCTGCGGCTCAATGTGGTTGCGGAACGACTTCATGTAGTTGTCGATTTCCTGCATTGCCTTATGTCCGATTGGCACCAGCCTCTGTTTGTCGCCTTTGCCGACTACGCGGATAAATTCCTCGCTGAAGAACAAGTCGGACAGCCGCAACCCAACAAGTTCCGACACACGCAGACCGCATCCATAAAGAACTTCAATTATCGCACGATTGCGATGTCCAAGTTCGTTACTGACATCAATGGCACCTATTATCGCTTCTATCTCCTCGACGGTAAGCACAGTGGGCAAATGGCGGGCAAGTTTCGGTGTCTCAATAAGTTCAGTCGGGTCATCGTCAATCTGGTCGTCAACCAACAGGAACTTGTACAGCGACTTTATTGCCGAAATTGCGTGCGACTGCGAAGTTGCTGCAATGTCCTGCGAAGCAATGTGGCGTATGTATTCGCGAAGCATATCGGTGTCAACCTCGGTGAAATTGCCCGAGAAACCGATTTTTTTTAGGTATAAGTCAAATTTATGCAACTCCTGCATATAGGAAATGTGCGTATTCTCAGAAAGTGACCTCTCCAATTTTATGTAGTACTCATATTCCTTGAGTGTTGTTTCGCGCGACTTCATTTTTATACCTTGCTTCGCAGTTTTTTATTACTTTTGCAAAAATAATAAAAACTGATGAAACTGCTTATCATAAATGGTCCCAACCTCGGAAACATAGGTCGTCGCGAACCAGAAATTTACGGACACGAAGACTTTGAAACGTACCTTGAATCGCTGAAAAAAGAATTTCCAGAACACGAAATACATTATTTCCAATCGCACCACGAAGGCGAAATCGTCGAAAAGATACATTCCGCCGAAAAAGAAACTTACGATGGCATAATTCTCAACGCAGGAGCATATTCACATACATCCTACGCCATCCGCGATGCAATTACGGCAATTAGTATGCCCGTAGTGATAGTACATATTTCAAACGTATATGCCCGCGAGAATTTCCGACACGAGAATGTCATAGCAGCAAAATGCAAGGGCGTGGTAACAGGGTTCGGATTAATGTCGTATGAACTGGCGATGAGAAGTTTCGCTGGCTGAAAGGCTTACAGGTCAACTGTCTAACAGACTGTGAGCCTGCAAGACTGTTAGACAGTTAGACATTTCTTCACATTCCTATTTCCCCAACCGAAAAAAGCATTACCTTTGCAAACACATTCGGCCCCTTAGTTTAATGGATAGAATTTGGGATTCCGGTTCCTACGATAGGCGTTCGATTCGCCTAGGGGTCACAATGAAACGCTTCGGAAACGAGGCGTTTCTTTTTTTGTGCAACACAAAAAAAAGGTCGCAACTAAATGCCGCGACCTTCCGTTTTTATGAGAAATTTTTATTCCTTAACAAGTTTATTCATAGCAAAACCATTTTTGGTTTCAACCGAGAAGAAGTAAACGCCAGCCTCAATATTCGAAATGTCAATTGTGCTTTCGTTAACAACCGAAATCATCATACGGCCAGTTACATCATAAACAACAACCTTATTCAAACCTTCGGCTTCAATGTTAACAATGCCAGTTGTCGGATTCGGGAAGATTGATATTTCAGCATTTTCTATGCCTTCAATTGTAGTAACAGGTACAAATATAGCAGTATAAGTAGCATCTCCAGTTATTGTAATTGTCCTTGGGTTTTGTATATTTTCATCCTCCTGCCATTGTGAGAATGTATAACCAGTGCTTGCTATAGCTCTAATCCGAACAATTTCTCCCTCGTAGTATGTGCCACTACCTTCTACAGTACCAAAATCATCATCGTTAGCCAATACTGTAATAGTGTATTGCGGCAACACTTCGAATGAAGCTGTATATTCAGCATCTTCGGTTACAACGACTGTCCTCGGATTATCTGTATTTCCATCATTCCATTGAGTAAAGCCATAGCCAGTATTGCCAACGGCGTATATAATAGCATTGGCATTGTACAAATACTGTCCTGCACCAGTAACAGAACCATGAGAAGGATCGTCAACGCTTAGGGTTACAGTATACTGGTCAATTGCAAAATATGCAACAAATGCAGCATCTTCTGTAACAGTTATGCTTCTTGGATTATCAGTATTTCCGTCATTCCAATACAGGAAGTGGCAATGCTCGGCAGGTGTAGCAGAAATTTCAGCGACAGCATTATAATCGTATGTATCAGCACCCAAAACGGTACCATAATCTGCATTTGCAGAATTTACCGTTATTGCATACTGATTAATTGCAAAAGATGCAGTAAACGAAGTATCGGCATCAATTACTATAGTTCTTGGATTATCAGTGTTTTCATCATTCCATGCTGTAAAATGATAACCAGTAATTGACGATGCAGAAATTTGAACGCTTGTTCCTTCCACATAATCGCCGGCACCAGCTACAGTACCCATATCGGTGCAGTTTTCGTCAACATTCAAAGCAAGTGTATGTGTTGTTGTTGTATCGGATCCAGCAAAGGTTGCAGTGAGAGTCACATTAGATGTCAATGTAAATGTACGCGGATTTGTAGCATCATCGTCACTCCATTTTTCAAACACATAACCTTCGGCTGGTGTAGCTGTCAAAGTAACCTCGGTAAGCATAGGATAAGAACCTCCACCAGTTACAGAACCATGTTCTTCGTCATCGGGAGTTGCGGTAACGGTATAATTAGGAATATGCTCGGTTAAACTCAAATCATCAATAATAAGATAATACTGATAATTTGAACTGTAATTTATCATAAAATACTTAGCATTAGCAGGAATTACACAAGTGTGGGTTTTCCATGAGGTAGTCGCATTAGAAACAACACTACCAATTCTTATAAAGTGAGATGTATTTGTATCTGTTGTAGAATACTTTACAGAAAATTTTTCAGTACCAGAACTAGTTAATTTCTTATATTTGAAAGTCAATGTAAGTGTTCCTACATGCACCAATTCTGGTGAAATCATATACTGGTTGTAGTTGCTAGCACTTGCATAACTATTAAATGCAGCGCCATGCATTCCATCTGAATATTCAACAACGCCAAAATATTCATCTGTATTTTCTGTATTCATACTTATGAAATTCCAGCAGCCCTGTCCGAGTTCAAAGTTTTCTGTAAACGGGAAATCTTCAATTGTAGCAGTTGAACAGTCATAAACCTCAATTTCCTTCGTTGCCGTAGCCACACCATAATCGTTTGTTACTGTAACATTTACTGTCTTAGTACCTATAGTATTCCAGGTAACATCTGCTGTTCTTGTCGTTGCCAAAGCTGGCAATCCATCATCAAACGACCACTGATACGACACAACATCGGAAACACTTACAACATACGGAGATATAGTAGTTGCACTACCTAAACTCACACGATCAGGTGCCATTATTTCAACCTGCGGCAAAGATGTTTCGTTTGGACAATTTGCTGTTGCAAAGTTATATATTGCAGCTGCAGAATTAAAGTTATTTATATAATACACATATCCTGACGGGCAGAATAAATATACAGATGGTACATATCCTTCATATAATGAAACCTTGTATGCAAGATTTGATGTTGCATCAACAATCGGAACTGGATTTGTTCCTCCATCTGTAAAATCGCCTTGAGAAGACCCTGCATAAGTATTTGCAGTCGTAGTTCCCGTTATCTGCGCGGCAGTATTAGTTGTTTCACATTCAATCATAAGAGCAACAAATTCACCTGTTCCTGCAGGACCGTATGTATTATGCAAGTTCTCAAGGATATGGCTCTGATGATAAGACCAACACGGACCGCACCATGCACAGAAAAAGTCAATCACAACATACTTTCCCTGATTCAAATAACTCTGAATATTATGGGACACGCCATTCATGTCAGTTGCAGTAAAATTTGTAAATGTACCCCAGTCCGAAGCAGCACGAGTTCCACGCAGCATTCTTGCATCCTGGTCTAAGCACTGAATTTCGCCCTTATCGACATTCTGGGCAAACATTGCTGCTGCAATCAAGAATGACACAACAAAAAGTAAAATTTTCTTCATATAATATATGCCCAGTTATATGCCATCGGACCCATCGGCTTTTAATTAGTCAAAATTTTGCGATGCCAAATTTAATTATAATTTTTATGCTGAAAAGTGTTTGGCAACTTTTTTTATCACATTTTCTTCAATGCGCCACCAATCGCCTTGCTCAACTGGTCGGGACAGGAAGTTTCCTTGTATCCGCAACGGATTCCACCAAGTTTTGCAATTACTTCTTTTGCTTCCATTCCCTCAACAAGTTTGCATATCCCTTGCAAATTGCCGTGGCAACCGCCATAAAACTGAACATTTCTTAACTTCCCATCAACAATTTCAAACTCAATCATCTCCGAGCAGGTTCCCTGCGTACGATACTGAAATTTCATCTTTATACCTTTTTAATATATAATAATAACGTTAATAACATCTCATTATGATATTGAGGGCAGGTTGATTCACACATATCTTCTTCTGTATCAATGGTTCATCATACCATTCGGAATTATGCATCTGGAGTCATTCCACAAAGCAGAACGAACCGATTAAGGCACGTATCGTGTGAGTTCGCTTATGCGGAATCTCCTAATCGTGCAAACAAATTCCTTTTCACCCACCTCTTTCCATTCGATAATGTTCCTTTATACCCTCAATGTATTCTTTTGTCAAGCCAATGTTTTCACTCAAATCGTTCCAATCTGGATTCATAGAATTTACTAAGTCGTTTTTCCATTCCCTGCGCCATTTCTTCAATTGTTTTTCTCTTTCAATTGCATATTCAACATTTCCCAAATCTTCAAAATAAACCAATTTTTCACAATTATACTTATCCGTAAACCCTTTGTTTATATGAGCCTTATGCTCTGCAACCCTGCGCAACAAATCATTTGTTACCCCAACATACAATGTTGTATTGTGTTTATTTGCCATAAAATATACAAAAGAACTAGTGCACATAAGAAATTCTGTTTCAAGGGAGATTTCGGATAGCCGTCTTCACAACGCTCCTCGTTCCGTATCGCGTGTTCAGTCTGGCTTCCGAAATGACTTTATACTATTGCAATATTCAACAATCGCGTCAATGTTCTGGTCGTTCATACAGCGGAAATGTTTGCGCGGACACTTTTCGTAGCCCAACTTCGAACACGGACGGCATTTCAAATTCTTGACTTCAAAAATCTTGGACTTCTCCCCTGCCATATACGGCGTCATACCGAACTGCGGAATAGTATTTCCCCAAATCGAAACAATGTCCTTCTTGAAAGCCGCCGCTATGTGCATAAGCCCAGTATCGTGCGTCACCACATACTTTGCCTGCCGCACCACCGAAGCCGACTGCGATAGAGAAAACATTCCACAAAGATTTATGCAGTTCTCGTTTTCTGCACAAATATACTCGGCCGCCTCCACATCCGAATTTCCGCCGAGAAGCACAACTCGAGTATTCAACCTACCGCAAATTTGCGAAATAAGTTCCTTTGGCATACGCTTGGTTACGTGCTGTCCGCCTATAGCATACGCCACATACTTGCTAGGTTCCAACCCGAAAGCCTCATTAGTATCAACTTCCTCATTTTCTGGAATAAAATAGTCAAGCCCCTTGCCATCGTTGTGAACATCAAAAAGACGAGTGGCTGTCATATACCTATCTACTATATGTATGTCGGGCAACTTGTTTATTTTCAGACACGACGTAACCAACCATTTCTGCCAGTTTAACTTTGGAAACGAAAAGTCCAAAATTTTCAACTTGTTGATAATGCGCTTGGAACGAAGATTCTTCTGCAAGTCGATTACATAGTCGAATGGTATTTCGCGCAGTTCGTCAATGGTTTCGGCGTATGTTTCCTTCAACGTGTGAACCTCATCGATGTATGGATTTGACTCAAGAATTCCAGCATTTGCAGGCTTAGTGAGAAAATGAACCTCGGCATTCTCGACCTGTTGTTTCAAACATCTTACAACTGGCGTAGTAAGCACAATGTCGCCAATACTGCTGAAACGAATCACAAGGTAACGGACTATGTATTTTTCTTCTTCCATCGCAAAAATTTTACACGCAAAAATAAAGTTTATTTACGATTTGGCAAAGCCGAGCTAAAGGTTACGAAGTACGATTTACGATTGATTTGGCAGATTCGATGATTAGAAGGTTTGATAATTTGAAGATTCGATAATTTGAAGATTCGATGATTTGAAGATTCGATGATTTGAAGATTCGATGATTTGAAGGTTTGTAACAAAAAAGGCGCACAAAAAAAAGAAGCCTAAGCTTCTTTCTGCGGAGAGAAAGGGATTCGAACCCCCGGTACTCGAAAGAGTACAACGGTTTTCGAGACCGCCCCATTCGACCACTCTGGCATCTCTCCTTTTGCGAGTTCAGACATTTCGTCTGCTATTTATCCGCCGTGGCGGAGAAAGAGGGATTCGAACCCCCGGAACCCTCGCGAGTTCAACGGTTTTCAAGACCGCCGCATTCGACCACTCTGCCATTTCTCCGAGCGGTGCAAAAGTACTACAAATTAAATTCACGGCAAATTTATTTCCGTATTTTTTTATCAACACACAACAAGTTAATTTTCAAAACATTAGAAATAATAAACCTACAAAAAACACTCTTTACACGAACTTATCAACGTATCAAATGGCACACAAAACATCATTACGCGACCAAAAAGCGCAACAAATTGCATTGCCATTCGACAATAATGCTATATATTTGCGCCCTATGTCAACAAACAGCAACATATTAGAATCTCAGTCAAAAGAAGACACCAAGCGTCCATCCGGCAATTGCTTAATTCTTTACAACGACAATAAAAACACTTTCGAACACGTAATAGATTGCCTAATAAACATCTGTAATCATGATACAATACAGGCGGAACAATGCGCATATATTGCCAACTACAGAGGGAAATGCGATGTAAAAAAAGGAGAATACAAATACCTAAAAGAGCTTAAAGACGTTCTAATAGAGAATGGTCTCATAGTTTCTATCGAATAATTTTTTACATTCAAAAAAAGCGAAAGAATATTTCGTCAATTCAAAAATATGTTGTACTTTTGTACCCACAAAAATTTTAAAGTATTTTATTTATTAACAAATTGATTTTTAAAGATTATGATTAATCAGTACGAAACCGTTTTCATTGCAACTCCCGTTTTGTCTGAGCCACAGATGAAGGAAACGGTTGAAAAATTCAAGAAGTACATCACCGAGAATGGTGAGTTGGTACACGAAGAGGACTGGGGATTAAGAAAAATGGCTTACCCAATCCAGAAGAAAACTACAGGCTTCTACCACTTGTTTGAATTCAAGGCAGAAGGTGCTTTCATCAACAAGCTCGAAACCGAGTACAGACGTGATGAAAAGATTATGCGCTTCCTTACCTTCAAGATGGACAAGCACGCAGTAGCTTACAGCGAAAAGAAGAGAAGAGAACAGGAAACTAAAAAGGTGGAGGAATAATTATGGCACAGAACAATTCAGAAATCAGATACTTGACTCCATTGGCAGTTGAAGTAAAGAAGAAAAAATATTGCCGCTTCCTCAGAAGCCGCATTAAATATGTTGACTACAAGGATCCTCAGTTCCTCAAGAAATTCTTGAACGAACAGGGTAAGATTTTGCCTCGCCGCTTGACTGGAACTTCGTTGAAGTACCACCGCAAAGTCGCTCAGGCTGTCAAGAGAGCTAGACACCTTGCATTGTTGCCATACGTAACCGATATGATGAAATAATTAAAGGAGGAATAGAAATGGAAATCATACTTAAACAAGACGTAGAAAACTTAGGACACAGAGACGACATCGTTAATGTAAAGCCCGGATACGGAAGAAATTATCTCATTCCTCAAGGTTACGCTATCCTTGCTACCGAAACTGCAAAGAAAATTCATGCCGAAAACATGAAGCAGAGAGCACACAAGGAAGCTAAGCTCCGCGAAGAAGCTGAAGCACTCGCAGCTAAGATGGAAGGACTCGAACTCACTATCGCTACCAAGACTTCGTCAACTGGTAAGATATTCGGTTCAATCAACACCATTATGCTCGCTGAAGCACTCGCAGCTAAGGGATTCGAAATCGACCGCAAGAACATCCTCATGAAGGACAAGTCGATTAAGGAAGTTGGAAAGTACAATGCCGCTGTTCGCCTTTACAAGAACATCAAGGCCAACTTCAGCTTCAACGTTATAACCGAAGCAGAATAATTCATTTATGATAATGAAATTGGAAGGGTGATTTTTATCACCCTTTTTTTGTTTTACAAATGTGTCATAATTAAGGAACAGCGGAAAAAGCGGGTGGAGATTCATATTGTCGATACAAAAAACGGAATTTCACGAAGACGGATTTCGTTTTTTTATCCATCGCCTTTGGCGATACCTTGATTGCCGCCTTGGCTGGTGAGCGTTAAGAAAATCGGTGGAACAGAGCGTAAAAAATCAGTCTGTTTGAAGGCGCAGTGAAACGGAGACAAGTTTCTGATTTTTAGCGAAGTGTAACCGATTTTTAGCGAAGCAGACTCAGCGGACATGGTTTTTTGTTTACTTTTTTGCCAACAAAAAAGTAAAAGCCCCCGCGGCTGTAGCGGAATGTAAAAAAAAGGCAAATACCTTTACGTATGACAAGATATTCTTATCGTTTAACTCCACCCGATATGTCGGCTGTCCCATAATTAACTAACCAGTCAACTCCTCAAATATCAACCACACACAAAAAAATATTATCATTTTATTCTAACTTCAAACACCACATTGTTGACAAAAGATCATAAAAAATAAATTATGAGAATTTATTATCACTACCTTCGCAAATAAATATTTGAGAAATGAGATATTTGAAATTTGACACATTACATCTTTTTAGCGTAGAATCGCTGAAAAAAGCAGGAGTTCCAGAAAAAGATGCAGAAATTATCGCAGACGTTCTTCTTGAAGCCGACAAGCTCGGAATCGATTCTCACGGAATAAATAGATTGAAACCCATATATTTGGATAGAATTAAAGCTGGAATCGTAAATCCAGTCACAAAAGTTGACATTCTTCGTGAAAGTCCAACTACAGCCTTGCTTGATGCCAACAACGGTATGGGACATGTAGTTTCAAAACAAGCAATGCAGATGGCAATTGACAAAGCCAAGAAATTCGGCATGGGAATGGTAGCAGTACGCAATAGTTCTCACTATGGAATTGCTGGTTATTATGGACTTATGGCAGCCAAAGAAGGGATGATCGGACTTACAGGCACAAACGCCCGTCCGTCTATTGCTCCGACTTTCGGCGTTGAAAATATGCTTGGTACAAACCCGCTGACATTTGTAATTCCCTCCGACGAGGAATTTCCTTTCTTCCTCGACTGCGCAACTTCGGTCAGCCAGCGCGGAAAGTTCGAATACTACGCCAAAGTCGGCAAAGACCTGCCAAAAGGCTGGTGCATCGACCGCGAAGGCAACTCGAAAACCAATTCGGTTGAAGTTCTTGAAGACCTTGTAAAAGGCAAGGCTGCACTTGCACCTCTAGGTGGAATCGGTGAAGAAACTGCAGGTTACAAGGGCTATGGCTATGCAACTGTTGTAGAAATTTTGTCGTCAGCACTACAGTGCGGCGGTTATATGAAAGCACTTACAGGACTTGACGAAAACGGCAACAAGAAACCCTACCGACTTGGACATTTCTTCATCGCAATAAATATTGAAACATTCCAAGACATCGATGTATTCAAGAAAAATGTAGGAAACTTGCTCCGCGACCTTCGCAAATCACAGAAAATGCCGGGTCACGACAGAATTTTCACAGCTGGCGAAAAGGAATACGAAAACTTCCTCAAGCGACGTGAAAACGGAGTTCCAATCCCTGATTCGCTTTGGGAAGAGATGATTGGCATAACGAAAGAATATAAACTGGACAAGTTCTACAAATTATTCGGTTTGGAATAAAAGCAATTGTACAATAAAAATTGCCTTATTCCCCCTACCCTCTTACAAAATGCGGCATTTCCTCTGGAATCACTATCGAAAGTTCAACCAGACCTGCCACCTTGCCGTCCTTGTGCCATGGACTTTGGTAGATAAGTTTCTTCTGTCCGTTCTTTAATATGGTATAGGCATTGGTGCTACCGGTAGCCAACATATTCTTTATCATAGCAGTAGCCCTTTCGCCGTGACAGTCGTATAGCGACTTGCCTATAAGCGAAGCACCACCACGAGCCTCCCAAGTTGCCGATGCCTTGTCGTTCATATATACTATTATGCCATCGTTGTCGCAAACGGTTACGGCAAACGGAGTTTCCTTCAAAAAGTCTTCAGTAATTTCCATGCTATTCAATGTTTACATTTAATGTTTGAACCCTGTCGGGACCAACCGACAAATACGAAATCCTTACACCAGTTTCCTTTGCAATGAACTTCAAATAGTCCTTGAGCGGCTTTGGCAAATCATCTTCGCTCTGGCATTTTGAAATGTCCTGCTTCCAACCGTCAAACTCGACATATACAGGCTCAATATCGTCGTTCATCTCGAAAGGAACATAATCAACTTCCTTACCGTTAATCTTGTATGCCACAGCCACTTTCAACTTGTCAAAATCATTCAGCACATCTGCCTTGGTTATGATAATATCGGTCAAACCGTTAAGCATCACGGCATACTTGAGAGCCACAAGGTCGAACCAACCGCAGCGACGAGCACGACCAGTAGTTGCACCAAATTCATTGCCAATCTTGCGCAAAGTTTCGCCAGTAGCATCGAAAAGTTCGGTTGGGAACGGACCACTGCCAACACGTGTGCAATATGCCTTTACGATACCGTAAACCTTGCCAATCTTCGACGGAGCCACGCCCAAACCCGAGCATACGCCCGATGCCAAGGTATTCGACGATGTTACAAAAGGATACGAACCGTAATCCACATCAAGCATCGAGCCTTGTGCACCTTCAGCCAAAATCGACTTGCCATCATTCAATGCCTTGTTGACATAAATTTCAGAATCGATGAAATTGAATGTCTTAAGGTACTCGACAGCCTCGAACCACTGCTTTTCGTATTCTTCATTGGTTTCGGTGAAATTGTATCCTTGCATCACTTTCAGGTGATGAGCCTTCGTGGTGTTGTACTTCTGCACAAAGTCAGGCGAGAAAATTTCACCCATACGCAAACCAATGCGGGCTGTGCGGTCGGTATAAGTAGGACCAATGCCCTTCTGAGTCGAGCCAATCTTACTTGCGCCCTTGTATTCCTCGTATGCCTTGTCGAGCAGACGGTGCGACGGCATTATGAGATGAGCCTTCTTGCTGATTAACAAATTGTTGTGCAGGTCGGCACCAAGTTTCATCGCCGACTCAATTTCTTCACGCAAAATCACCGGGTCAACCACAACGCCACTACCGATGACGTTCATTGCCTTCGGACGGAAAATTCCCGACGGGATTGTGTGAAGAACGTGCTTTATATTGTTGAATTCCAACGTATGTCCGGCATTCGGACCGCCCTGAAAACGGGCAATAATGTCATACTGCGGCGTAAGCACATCGACAATCTTTCCCTTGCCTTCGTCGCCCCACTGCATACCTAATAAGACATCTACTTTCATTGCTGTTTATTTTCTGTTTTTTAATTCTTTACAATTGCTACATATACCATAAACGGTCAGGAAGTGCGAAGCCACATCAAAACCATATTTCTGCACCACCTCATCCTTTACATCATTGACCTTCGACAGCGACACTTCGTATATCTTTCCGCACTGACGGCAGATAAAATGGTCGTGCTTGATATTGTCCATCGTCTTCTCGTAGGTATTGCCCTTGTCAAACTGGTGTCTCACCAGAAGACCTGCATCTATCAGAATATCAATGTTATTGTACAAGGTTGCGAGACTGACGTGATAATTCTTTTTCTTCATCGACTCGTACAAGGTTTCAATGTCGAAATGCCCCGAATCGGAGTATATCTCGTCAAGGATGGCAAACCGCTCAGGAGTTTTCCTCAACGACTTGCTTTCCAGATAGTTCTTCAATATGTCGCGCGGCGTAAGCCTCTTCTCGTCCATTTTCTAATAGTAAAATTCGTCTCCTCGCTTTGGAATCTGAATATTGCTGTATCCCTTGCTCATAAGGTACTCGCGATAGAACTTCTGAGCCTCGTAGTCGCCGTGAACAAGGAAAATATTGCGCAACTTTTCTGGATCCTGGCACGAAATGAAATCGCCCATCTCGATGTAGTCGCCGTGACCACTCAACGATTCAATCTTCTCAATGTCGGCATTCAGCGGATGAACAAGACCGAATATTGAAATTTCGTGCAGACCTTTTTCCTGGATTCTTGCGCCAAGGGTTTCTGGAGCGCAGTAACCGACAAGCATTATGGTGTTGCGCGAATCCTCGATGCTGTTTGCAATATGGTGCTTTACCCTACCTGCTTCAGCCATTCCCGACGCCGAGATTATTATGCACGGCTTCTTTGTGGTGTTCAATTCCTTCGATTCCTCTGCACTTCTCACATAATGCAGCGTGTCGAAGTGGAACGGATGCGGATCTTCCTTCATTGTCTCAATTATGCCTTCATTGTAGCACTCCTTGTGCATCTTGAAAATTTCAGTGGCATCCACAGACAGCGGACTATCGACATATATGTCAATCTTCGGAAGAATGCCCTCGTTGTAAAAATTGTTGAGCATATACACGATTTCCTGAGTACGTCCAACGCTGAATGAAGGGATTATCAGTTTTCCGCCACGCTGGACGCAGGTGTTGTTTATAACGTTGTACAGGTCGAGTTCGGTCTCTCTGTCCTGCTCGTGGATACGGTCGCCGTAAGTTGCCTCGGTAATAAGGATATCGGCCTGCGGGAACGGTACTGGCGGCTTTACAATCCTATTGTGCGGACGACCGACATCGCCAGTGTAGGCGATTTTTGTGACCTTGCCGTTCTCTTCGAGAGTAATATTTACGACAGCGCTACCGAGCATGTGACCGCTATTGGTAAAACGAACAGTTATGCCTTCATCTACCTTGTAGTCCTTATCGTATGGTACAGCGACAAAAATCTTCATACACTGCTCGGCATCCATGTGGGTGTAAATCGGGTTCACACGCGGAAGTCCTTGCTTGAAAAGTTTCTTGTTGTACCACTTGATATCAAGTTCCTGAATGAAGCCGGAATCTGGTAACATAATGGAACACAAGTCCTTGGTCGCATCTGTACATATTACCTTTCCGTTGAATCCGTTTTTGTAAATATACGGTATAAGTCCAGTATGGTCGATATGTGCGTGCGACACAAGCACATAGTCGATTTCCGAAGGTTCGAAGCCCAAATCCCTATTGGCAGCATCGGTTTCCATACCTTTGCCCTGAAACATTCCGCAGTCGAGAAGAATCTTCTTTCCCGAATCGGTAATTATCAAATGTTTGCTTCCTGTTACCTCGCGAGTAGCACCTATAAATTTTATCTTCATTTTCAATAATTTACAAACGTCCGAACACCTCTACAGAGCCGAACAAAACAAGTTTCAAACTTACGGCTTTTTTAATTTACAGCGAGTATTCCATTCAAAATTTTATGAACAACGAAAAGCAATAAGAAACACGGCAATTATGTCTATTTTGTTAATTATAAAGATTGTATTTACAAAACCAAAATTAATTTGTTGGTTTTGCAGTACCTATATGTAAGATACATTATCTTTGCGACATGAAACTCCTAATTCTAAACTACGAATACCCACCACTTGGTGGCGGTGCTGGCATCATCTGCAAGAACATCGCCGAAGGCCTTGCTGCACTTGGTCACGACATTACCGTACTCACAACCTACTACGACGGCACTGAAACCACAAGCATAGAAAATGGTGTACACGTAATACGCCTAAAATCAAAGCGCAAGGATATATTCCAGTCGAACGTAATAGAAATGATTTCGTGGATAATTATGGCAAGACGATTTCTAAAAAAGCATTTGCAAACAGAAAAATATGACCTATGTTTCGCCAACTTTGCGCTTCCTTGTGGCGAAGTCGCCTACAGTATGAGGGAAATGTACCACATACCCTATACAATCATATCGCATGGACATGACATTCCGTGGTTTTTCCCCGAACAGATGATGTGGTATCACGCAGCATGCTACCACTGGATTCGCAAAATTTGTATGCAGTCTGAACGTAACTACGTACAGTCGAACGAAATGTTAACAAACATAAATGCTTTTCTTGGCGGCACGACGGGCAAAAACAAACTTATATACAACGGTTGGAACCGCGAAAAATTTTCCCCAGACGAAAACAAACGAACAAAAAAATTCACAATACTATTCGCGGGAAGACTGGTCTTGCAGAAAGACCCTATGACATTCTTAAAATCAATCGAAATTGCAAGGCACAAAATTCCAGATATTGAAGTACACATAGTAGGCGATGGAAAAATGCGAGCGAAGATGGAAGAATTCGTCAAGAAAAACGGCATGGAAAGTATGTTTTTGTTCAAAAATTGGCTACCTAAACCCGAAATAATTGCCGAATACCAGTCTGCATCGCTAACAGTAATGCCGTCGCTTGCCGAAGGAATGAGTATGGCTCTGCTAGAAGCACTTGCCTGCGGTCAGTACGTAATTGCAACCAAGGTTAGCAACAACGAGATGCTAATAAAACCTGGATTAAATGGGGACTTCATAGAAAAAAGAGACTTTAAATCTCTTGCCGATAAAATTGTAGATTTCCACGAAAATAAGTTTCAGAAAAATTATATAGTCCCACACGAATATTTTGAAACATTTGCAGGAAAGTTCGACTGGACAAATATCGTCAATGAATATGTGGATGATTTTAAACATATAATAGAAAAGTGCAGGAATAGAGGCCTTCAACAAATATAATGGCAATAATTTGACCTACAATACTCACTTCTCAAAAGGCAATTTCCCCTCCTCCTCTCCTTTCACAATCACCTTCATGCCAACAAAAGCATAATCAACTTTCAAGGTTTCTATATCTTCGTCGCGAAGACGTATGCACCCTTCGCTTTGACGTCCAGGGACAGAACTTTCGTTATTTGTACTGCCGTGAATGCCAATGCCATAGAAAGGAGAAGACAGGCGCATAAACCATTTTCCATACGCTTTTATGCTTCCTCTGCCATCACCAAAATCGTGAGTCCACCACGAGGAGTTTTCTATGCTTCTTATTTTAAACGGATTATGCAAAGAACATTCTGGTGTTTTCATATCGCCACGTTTCTGCTTGTCGCCCAGATTCTTACCTAAACAACAATCGAAACTAGCAATCTTGACCGTATCATTTCCCCTCGCCTCGTACACCGACAAGGTAAGTTCCTTTTTCGACACAACTATGAAACAATGTTCCCTCACTAACGGCTTTTCGTTGACAAAAACGTCTGCACTATCCACAACAGAAACTGTATCTGCAACATTTTGACATACAGCGTTCTCTACTGGCTTGTCGGCTCCATTCGTTTTGGAGACACACCCACAACAAACCCAAGTTATCAACAAAAATATACCGGCAAATCCCCTCATTATCCAAAAATCCTATTTAACAAGGCCGCAAGCCTGTAACCTGCCACCAAAAGCTGATGCTCAACAACAGGAGCGTAATCATACATATATTTATATGAATAATTCTCGTCCGGTTTCACATAGTCGTAAATGCCACATGTTAACTTCCATGTCTCGTTAAGCCAATCCTCTGGCGTACCAGCCGACATTGCATCAATTTCCGACTGCGTACAACGGTCAAGATTCTGCTGCCATTCGGTATATGACCATGAATGCACCCGCTCAACCATATTGTAGTCCCAAATACTATGCAAGTTTGTTTTCTGTCCGAACCACTTTAACGAAAAATTGTTACCTCCCCTATCAGTTGATCTTCCAACGTGCATCGGACAATGCATATCACCAACCAAATGAATCAGCATACGCAAATAGTCAAATTTTACGCTATCGGAAAGTTCATTCTGATGATTTCCTAACGAATCGATTAGCATATTCAAAGCAGAAAGCACATCACCCTTTGGATTGCGCGACATTGTCTGTGGCGTAAATCCTTCATCCACATTGAAATAATGCCAAGTCTTTGTGCGGTCGTAACCATCTTTCCAATACGGAGAATTCTGCACATTGTCCATCCACGAAGAATAATACATCAGGGACTTTCTGCCAAAAATCTTTTCAATATTTTCTTTTGCCTTGTCGGTAAGATGATTCTCCGCTATGCAAGTAACAATGTCGTGACCCTTCTGCCCCCAAGCAAACACATCAATACTTCCGCACAATAACAATGAAAATGCTAACAACTTAACTATCTGTCTCATAAAGCAATTAATTTACACCAATTCCATATCAATCTGCTTCTTTTCAAGGTTCACATCCGAAATGCGAACTTTCACCTCGTCGCCAAGCCTGTAAATCTTACCGGTTTCTATTCCCTGAAGGCAATATTCCTCGGCAAAGAACTCGTAGTTGTCGTCCATAAGCGTACGCACATGAACAAGGCCTTCGCAAGCCGACTCCTTCAGTTCCACAAAGAACCCATATTCCTGAACGCCAGAAATAACGCCGTCGAAAACATCGCCAATCTTGTCCTGCAGGAATTCTGCCTGCTTGTACTTTATGGAACTGCGTTCTGCCAAAACTGCCTGCTGCTCTTTGAACGAACAATGCTTGCACTTCAACTCAAGGTCTTCTACATCAGGTGTTTGACTACGCATGTATGCATATAGCAGACGATGTGTCATCACATCTGGATAACGGCGGATTGGCGAAGTAAAGTGCGTGTAAAAGTCGAATGCCAAACCGTAATGACCTATGTTCTTGGTCGAATACACGGCCTTTGCCATTGCTCTGACGGCAAGATTTTCAATTATGTTCTGCTCGGGCTTGCCCTTCACATCGTTTACCAATCCGTTCAGCGAATTGGACAGCGAAATGCTGTTGGACATATCAATCGAATAGCCGAACTGGCTTATGAATGTCGAGAAATTTGACAACTTGTCGTAGTTCGGTTCTGCGTGAACACGATAGACGAACGGCTTGTGCTTCTTGCCAATAAGTTCAGCAACATTACGGTTTGCCAGAAGCATAAATTCCTCAATCAAATTGTTGGCTTCCTTCGATTCCTTAAAATAAACGCTTACTGGACGGGCATCTTCGTCAAGCACAAACTTAACCTCCTTATGCTCGAAGTTGAATGCGCCCTTCTGGAAACGAGCCGAACGCAAGATTTTTGCCAACTCGTTCAGTTTCAATATTTCCTCGGCGAAATCACCCTTGCCAGTCTCGATGATTTCCTGCGCCTCCTCGTATGCGAAACGCCTATCGGACGAAATTATAGTCTTCATCGGCTTGAAACTGAGCACTTCGGCCTTGTCGTTCATCTCAAATATTGCCGAGAAGCAGAACTTTTCCTCGTTGGGACGAAGCGAACAAAGGAAGTTGCACAAGCGTTCTGGCAACATCGGCACGGTGCGGTCAACAAGATAAACGGAAGTTGCGCGGTTGAACGCCTCGTCGTCGAGTGGAGTATTTTCGCGCATATAGTGGGTGACATCGGCAATATGCACACCTATTCTATAATTACCGTTGTCCAATTTTTCAAACGACAACGCATCGTCAAAGTCCTTTGCATCGGCAGGGTCGATTGTAAATGTCGGAGCATTGCGGAAATCCTCGCGAGTCTTGAGGTCGTAGTCGGTGATTTCAAACTTAATCTTATTTGCTTCGCGCTCAATGTCTTCGGAGAATTTTGCAGGAAGTCCATACTCGGCAAGGATGGCGTGCATCTCGGTGTCGTTGTCGCCAGCTTCGCCAAGCACTTCAATCACCTTTCCCACGGGATTCTGACGACCGTTGGGCCATTCCTCAATCTCGACAAGCACCTTCTGGTCTTCCTTTGCACCCATAAGCCTGTCGGACGGAATAAGGATGTCGTACATAACCTTCTGGCTATCTGGGATCAAGAATGAGTAGTGTCCAGCGGTGCGGATAGTGCCGACAAACTGCGTCCTTGCCCTGCGGATGACCTCCACGACCTCGCCTTCGAGCCTGTTGCTCGACTTGCGTGCATATAGGCTAACCTTCACGGTATCGCCATCGAAGGCGGAATTCAAGTTCTTGAACGAAACAAAAATATCCTCCGACAATTCCTCGCTTGTGACGAAGGCATTGCCAGTCTTAGTAATCTCAAGAGTGCCAACGACCTTGCCCGACTTGGCTTTCAGCTTGAACTTTCCGCGCGAAGCCTCCTTGAGAGTCCCCGCCTTTGTAAGTTCGCACAGAATCTGGTTTATCATCGTCCGTGACGACGTTTCCGTATAGCCCAGCTTTGTGGAAATCTGCTTGTAGTTGAATTCCTTGTTTGGGTTTTCGTAGAACACGCCCATTATGCCGCTTGTCAAGGTTTTCTTGTCGCGACCCAAATTATCATCGTTGCTTCTTCGAGGCATAGTTATCGTTTAATTTTTGCAGTGCAAATTTACAGTAAAAAACATTGGTGTTTGCAAAAATTCTAAATTTGTTATAAATGATGTATCTTTGTCTCCAATTTTATGGTTATAAAAACCTATGATTACTTCTTACATGCATAATTTATGTTCAGTCTATTCCAAGGGAATTCCATTCCCGCACCAATAAAAGCCCAACACCTATGACAAACACACCATCCTCGTCCGAAATATTCTCGTGGTTGCAGCCTGGAGCATGGAGGGAACCTTGCATTGTCCATGTAACAATGGTCGCACAAGCACGTCAGCCTATTTTTGGTACACTTATGCACGACGGAACAAAAGCAGTAGTGGAAAAAACGCCGATAGGTTGGGTTCTCATAAATCAGCAGCGACGTATGCTCGAACTTTGTCCCGAAATAAAAATCCTTGCCGACAAAGTTATGCCAGACCATCATCACATTGTTATACAGGTTATGCATACGATGTCTCGTAGTATAAAAGAGGTTGTGCGCGGATATATGCAGGGTTGCAAGGCAGAAGCTCGTAAGTTGGGATTTGTCGGCAATCTATACGATGCTCCACCATACTATCGCGTACTGACGCACAAGGGACAACTTAAATCAATGATAGAATATGTGTATGCAAACGCAGAACGTTCATGGCAACGCAAACAGAATCCAGACCTTTTCAGAATCCATAGGCAGTCTGAAGTTTGCGATTTGCAGTTCACCTCGTTGGGCAATCATTTTTTGCTGGATTGGCCAAATAGACAATTGGTGGAAATGTCGCGTTCCGCCACAGATGAGCAGATAGAACAACTATTGCAATACACATTGACACAAGCAGGCAATGGTGCAGTAACATATACAGCAGCTATTAGCAAAGGTGAGCAGTTGATTGCGCGTACAATTCGAGAACAAGGTTTTCCTTTGGTTGTTCTTCTAAACAATAGCTTTCCAGAAAACGGTTCTAAGCAAGAACGGTTTTACAAGCCTGGCGGCGTTTATTTTGAGGCATGCGCAAAAGGACAACTATTGCTTTTAGAACCATTTGAACAAACATTCTTGGATGCTTCTATTCGTCAGGCTACAGAACAAGTGTTTTGCAGCAAGGCAGAGGCAAAGCATTATAGTTATACTGGAATATCAGTTGCATCACAGCGATACCGTTTTGTTGCGCTTAATGAAATTGGAAGGCGGATTGTGGAAAAGTAGCGCGGATATAATCCGCTGTAAGGGACGGAACATTTGGAGTATTCACCATAGTTCCCCAAAACTCCCCCAAAAAATAAATTTTGCCATTCCATTCCCTTTTCCTATTTTTGTCCTCGGTTTGGCGATGAACCAAGCCGTACATATTGATTAACGAAGCGTTTATGCTCGTCTTGTGAATGGAAACGTAGGAAATTTCTAAATAATAGCAAGAGGGTGTAAAGGTTCGCGCGTATCGCGTGGGCTGTTTGCAATTTCTTCTATTAAGGTAATCCTACGACCTCCATTCAGAGAAGTGGTATATCAGTGCCACGCTTCTTTTGTGTGTTTAATTGCCTGTTTGGTACTGGTGGGCAGAGAAAAGATATTTTCAGATGCATTTGCATATTGCTGATACGACAAAAATAGCGTGACACAACTTGAACCATTTTGGTATAACTTGAACGAACTTGGTGTATATTAAGGATTTATCTTTGCAAAATATTAATTAATAATTAAATTTAAAATAATATGGTAAGAATTTTTAAATCAATGGGATTGATTATGGTCGTAGCGGCTGTATGTTTAATGTGTTTTTCGTGTGGAAATACGAAAAACGAACACGAATATGTCGATTTAGGTTTGCCAAGTGGAACTTTGTGGGCAACCTGTAATGTGGGGACAAATAGTCCAGAAGACTATGGAGACTACTTTGCGTGGGGAGAAACAACTCCAGACAGAAACTATACTAAGCGCGATTTGCCAGATTTCGAAAAAGTACCATCAAATTTTGATGCTGCTACGGTTGTTTGGGGCGAAAGTTGGAGAATGCCATCAAAAGGTGATTTCGAAGAACTTATAAGATGTTGTTCTTGGACTTGGGTTGTACAGAACGGAAAAAACGGATACAAAGTAACAGGTCCCAATGGGAATAGTATTTTCATGCCAGCTGGTGGTTTTAATGAAGGTAGAGGTTCTGGTATAGAAAACATTGGGGAATCAGGCTTTTATTGGACAAGTGAAAAAAGAGGAGGAAGAGCTGTATTCCTGATTTTTGATAAGGATGATAAATATATAGACGGAGATAAAGGAACTGCTCTTGTTCGTCCTGTCTGCAAATAGATTATAATATTTTCAAACAAGCAAGCCGCCCTAAATGGTGGCTTGCTTTTGTTTTACAGCAACATCGTCATATATATCGGCAAATAGGTAATTCCATTCTCAAACTTGTAGTCTGAGGCGTGGATTTTTGAGCTTATTTTTCCAAAGAAATTATAATAGAAATTCTGTTTTGTGAAATTTGTTAACAATCAATCAGTTAACTATTTTGAGATACTTTATCACGCACCTTTTTGAGATTTTTCAATTGCCCATTTTACACCTTTTTGAGATTTTTTAGCAAATTATTTTTGAAAAAATTATCGTAAAAAAATAGGGGCTAATTTTTAACCGCCCCTAATTTTTATAATTAAAACAATGTATTCTGCGTTCCTGGCATAAACTTGTTCAGATGCTTGTAGGCCTTTTCGGTGGCTTCGCGGCCGCGTGGAGTGCGCTTTATGAAGCCTTCCATTATCAAGAACGGCTCGTAGACTTCCTCCAAGGTGCCTTCGTCCTCACCAACTGCAGTTGCTATAGTCTTCAGACCGACTGGACCGCCACCGAACTTCTCAATAATCGTAAGCAGAATCTTGTTGTCCTGCTCGTCGAGGCCGTACTGGTCGATGTTGAGTGCCGACAGCGAATGCTTTGCAATGGCAAGGTCGATGCTTCCGTTGCCAATCACCTGTGCAAAGTCGCGGACACGGCGCAACAAGGCGTTTGCAATACGTGGCGTACCACGGCTGCGGCGTGAAATCTCGAATGTTGCATCTTCTGTAATTTGCACATTAAGCAATGAAGCCGAACGCTTTACAATCTTACAAAGCACATCGGCGGTATAGTACTGCAAGTGGCAGTTGATACCGAAACGTGCACGCAGAGGGCTTGTAAGCAAGCCCGAACGAGTTGTCGCACCGATGAGCGTAAACGGTTCGAGCGGAATCTGCACCGAACGAGCGGCAGGACCTTTGTCGATAAGTATGTCGATGCGGAAATCCTCCATTGCCGAGTACAAGTATTCCTCGACAAGCGGATTCAGACGGTGGATTTCATCTATGAAAAGCACATCGTTCTTTTCCAGACTAGTAAGAAGTCCGGCAAGGTCGCCTGGCTTGTCGAGCACTGGTCCCGATGTGGTCTTGAAACCGACGCCAAGTTCGTTTGCAATGATGTTTGCAAGCGTAGTTTTGCCAAGACCCGGAGGTCCGTGCAGCAAAACGTGGTCGAGAGCCTCCTCGCGCATCTTGGCGGCCTTCACAAAGACCTGAAGGTTCTCAACGATATTTGATTGCCCGTTGAAGTCGCTAAATTCGAGCGGTCGCAGAGCCTTTTCAAACTCTTTTTCCGCAGGAGTCAAGGTTTCCTCTTCGGGACGTACATAATTGTTCATAGTATTAAATTTGTGGCAAACATACATAAAAATCGGGAGATTTACATCACCAGCATATAAAGATTTTTTCATGAATTAATTATCAATACGTTTAAAAGCCAAAAATCGCAGGGAAAAATATTCTACAAGAACATACGAAGAAACAATAATTTCAAAAAATGCAATTCTTTTGAACATTTTTCAAACGACTTTTTTGGTGCAATGAAAATTTTCTGTCAAAATTTCCGCAACTCGTCTTCTATTATTATTTTTGTAAAAAATTTAAGAAATGACAAATTCGGTTTGCGTATTCTGCAGTTCGAGCGAGGACTTGCAGAAAGAATATTACGACTATGCAGAGCGTTTCGGCAAGATATTGGCCGAGAACAATTTCACAATTTACCACGGCGGCGGAATCATCGGTCTTATGGGCGCGATGATGCGCGGAGCATACAGGCAAGGCGGAGCAAAAATAATCGGCGTAGTGCCAGAAAAGCTTCACCGCGAAGGGATTGTGTCCGACGATATGCAGGAACTTGTCGTGACCGAGGATATGAAGGAACGCAAGTCGTACCTGCGCGAACACGCCGACTCATTCGCCATAATGCCCGGTGCCTTCGGCACAATGGACGAAATGTTTGAGATATTGACGCTCAAGCAGTTGAAATACCACAACAAGGCGATTGTCATTCTCAACTTCAACCATTTCTTCGACGACATGCTAAGGCAGATGAATAAGTTTTTCGATGAAGGATTTACCATAAACAACTACAGGACAACTTATTACGTCTGCGAAACACCCGAAGAAGCCGTCGAGTACCTCAAGAACTACAAACCCACACACGTTTACGACAAATACCTAAAAGAATAGATATGAGAAACCCACTACCAGACGAAGTATATTCAAAAAGAAAGACTTACAGGGAAACAGACATACGCGGCGACTATTTCCGCGACCAGACGGCAATAATCCACTCAACGCCGTTCCGCAGGCTGAAAAAGAAAACACAAGTTTTCTTTGCACCTGAAAATGACCACATTTGCACACGTATCGAGCATGTATTGCACGTAGCAACCATCGCATCAACCATCTGCAAGGGCTTGAACAAGGTCGGCTGGGAACTTAATGACGAAATGGCCTACGCAATAGGTCTCGGACACGACCTCGGACACACGCCTTTCGGTCATGCCGGTGAGAAGTCGCTTGACATAATCCTCTCAAACTCAGGACACGGGCATTTCGTCCACGAAGTCAACTCTTACCGTCAGGTTGCATATCTGGCCAACCACGGCAACGGACTTAACCTCTGCTACGGCGTCATGGACGGTATAATCTGCCACAACGGCGAACGCGACGAGCAGTACGCCTACCCAAACAAGACCGTCAACGACCTCGACGCAATAAAGGACCGTTCCGTAATGCCTTCATCCTACGAAGGTTGCATTATGCGTTTCTCCGATAAGATAGCCTATCTCGGCCGCGATCTCGAAGATGCCTTCGTTGCTGGATTCATAACCGAAGACGATGTTCCAGACGATGTAAAGGAAATGCTCGGCAACCACAACGGTCAGATTATCAACTCGTTGATTCTTGACCTTATAGAAAATTCGAAGAACCGCGACATGATTGGCTTCTCCGACGACACCTACGAAGTGGTCACAAAACTGAAAAAGTTCAACTACGAGAAGATTTACAGCAACAAGATTCTAAACGAATACGACCGTTTCTGCCACAAGATAATCAACAATCTGTTCGACTATCTACACAGCATATATTCCAAGAACCAAAAGGATTACGGCAAGTATGCTGAATCATCAATTGAACTGGATAGATATTTCGGCCAGTACATCAACACAATGGACCACTTCTATACATCTCGCAACGAAACCGAAATCAACATAATCACCGATTATATTTCGGGAATGACCGATGTTTTTGCACTTGAAGCAATGAAGCAGATAACAATACCTAAACCGATTAGTTTCAAATAATTTGCCAAGTACAAAAACAATATTATCCTTGCATATTTCCGCAGAAAGCGACTGCGAAAACATAGTCGAAACTTTGGAGAACCAACTCCAGAAAATCGACAAGCCACTGCGAAAACGGATAATATCCTGTGCAATAGAGCTTTTACAGAATAACACCATCCATAACAAAGGCAACGGAATAGATATTTCAGTTACCGAAACGGACGACTGCATTAGGCTCAATACAGCAAGAAAACTTGACGGAAAAAGTACAAAATTTCTAAATGACAAAATTCAAGAAATTAACAATATTAGCACCGTCAATTTAAAGGATTTATTTAAGAAAAATCTTAGCGTAGAAAACTTGGAACAAGGCACAGGAAACGGACTTATCCTCTGCCGCCTAAAATCGGATTCCTACATCGAGACCAAGTTTTCGGATGAAACATTTGAAATAAACTTAACATTCAACAGATAGAAAATGAACGTACTAGTAGAAGCAACAGGAAAAACGCCGCACATATACGAGGAAAACGGCGATCTCTGCGTATGGGGTGTCATCATACCGGAGAATCCGACTGAGATATTCGCAAAGTTAACAAACATTGTATCAACAAAATACGCAGAGAACCACAACCTCAAAATTCACTTTTCGCTTGGATATTTCAACACGAGTTCCGCAAAATTCCTATACAACTTCTTCAAGAAACTCAAAGGAAATGAGGGCATTACAATCGTATGGCACTACGAAGCCGATGACGAAGACATTCTCGACAGCGGCAAGGAATTTGAAGAAATTTCCGGGTTAAAATTCGAATACTCAGACACTTTGCTTGAGGTTGCAAAATAGGATGATATGCCAAACAATTGCCTACATAAATTCACGGTAATTGGAAAATTTATTTTTTGCAAAAAATTAACTTGCACATTGCTATAATTGCACTACCTTTGCACTCGAAATTTTGTGGAAAGATTTGGATGCTTGCAACCACGGAAAAAAATGCTAAAAACACAAATTCCCTGTTACATCCCAATCGTTCCTGTTATTAATGTTTAAAAACTTATTGACAGATGAACTATTACTTTACATCAGAATCGGTGTCGGAAGGACACCCAGACAAAGTGGCCGACCAGATTTCAGACTCGATACTCGACGAATTTCTGGCTCAGGACCCGAAATCAAAAGTCGCTTGCGAAACACTTGTAACCACTGGTTTGGTTGTTGTTGCTGGCGAAGTTAAATCAAAGGCATACGTTGACGTTCAGAGCGTTGTGCGTAATGTTGTAAACGGAATCGGCTACACCAAGGGCGAATATCGTTTTGATGGAAATTCCTGCGGCGTGATGTCAACCATCCACGAACAGTCGCCCGACATTAATCAGGGTGTTGAACGCGAAACCGCAGCCGAACAGGGCGCTGGCGACCAGGGTATGATGTTCGGTTATGCCTGCAAGGATACTGACAACTACATGCCTTTGCCCCTTGACCTTGCTCACAGGATGTTGAAGAAACTTTCCGAAATCCGTCGCGAAGGCAAGGAAATGACTTATCTCCGTCCCGATGCAAAGTCGCAGATAACAATTGAATACGACGAGAAGCACAACCCAGTAAGAATCGACACTATAGTAATCTCTACCCAGCACGACGATTTCGACAAGAACGAAGAAAAGATGCTCAAAAAGATTGAGAACGATGTTCGCAAAATCTTGATACCTAGAGTTATTGCCGATTTACCAACACGCACACAAAAGCTTTTCAAGAAGGATTTCAAGTTGTTCGTGAACCCGACAGGAAAGTTTGTCATCGGTGGACCTCACGGCGACAGCGGTCTTACTGGTCGTAAGATTATCGTTGACACATACGGTGGCAAGGGTGCACACGGCGGTGGTGCATTCAGCGGAAAAGACCCGTCGAAGGTTGACCGTTCGGCAGCATACGCAGCACGTCACATTGCAAAGAACCTTGTAGCAGCAGGCGTTGCTGATGAAATCCTTATTCAGGTTGCATACGCAATCGGTGTTGCTGAGCCAGTTGGAATTTATGTCAACACTTACGGAACCGCAAAGGTTAAGATGAGCGATGCTGAAATTGCCGAGAAGGTAAAGAAACTTTTCCCGCTTACACCTGCTGCAATACAGAAGCGTTTGAAACTGTTGAACCCGATTTACGCCGAAACAGCAGCCTACGGACATTTCGGTCGCGAACCAAAGGTTGTAAAGAAAACCTTTATTGCCGATGGCAAGAAGATTGAAAAGGAAGTCGAACTTTTCACTTGGGAAAAACTTGACTACGTTGGCAAGGTAAAAAAGGAATTTGGATTGTAACTAAAACAACTATGGAAACCGTAATATTTGGCAATAAATATTGCACTTATTCCTTTGTATTATAAATAGTTGGGCTATGCTGATGCGTTAATATTTTACGGAAGTTATATTACCCCTTCAGCATATCCCATTCTTACATCCAATTCGTAGTTATAAGAAGAACGATGACTGTACCTATCCTTTGTATATATTAACTTGTCAACGTTTTCCTCAAACTCGTCATCAGGAACAAGCCTGCCATCCATTGAAACACAACCATCGCAACCATTAAGCACAGCGCCAAGAACTTCATCAGCTTCCAATATTTCCGAAAATAATATTTCATTGTATGATGGCTTAACATACTGACCATCAACTGTAAGCACTCCTACCATATCACCACAACGAAGTTCGAACATACAGTCGTCATACCAACAATGTTCTACATTCTCCCTATTAAAATATAAAGGATGAAATACTACTTCATCCATTATGCATGGCACCAACAAGCGACCATTACTATCAGCAACTCCCTTTTTGCCAGACTTTAAAACAACAAAGAAATTATCATATCTTTCTATTTCATCATATTCAAAATTCAAAACAACCGTACCTTTACCATCAGGCAGAACTAATCCATATTTTCCATCACACATAGCAGAAACAGGGAATGTAGGCAAATTAACCTTTCCACAACAACAACCGATATGTTCATACCTAGGTGGCACCAAAACCTCGTCCTTTATATTAACAAGTTTCTCGAAACCATTTTCCGCTACGACATAATCCATCCAGTCATAGCTGTCACAAATATCATAAAAAGCAATCCTAACTGCTTCAACATCTTCATCTGCCAACTTATTGGTTATCGCGGATTTGTATTCTGCATATTTCTTTTGCATTTCATACAATTGTTCCTTGTGTGCATGCGGCTTTTCCATTTTCAGTCTTAATTTATTTGAATGCGAAAATATGAAACAAAATCCCATTATTTAAGACCGTTAAAAGATATTTATTAAAGTCATGAGGTTAATAAAGGTTGTACATTTATGTTTGATAAACAACTGAAAAACATTCTAATTTCTCATTGGAACTTCGACAAAATAAAAATCAGGCCAATCACATACACCAAAAGATTTCTTCTCATTATTGTATGACAAAAAATTCTATTCCTCCACCAGCCTCGGAACGCACCCTTCTATCTCCACCGGCAGCATTTCAAACTTTACCGTATCCTTTGATATTGCGAGAGTTACAACAGCAGCACGGGTATTTATAGGTTTCTTCTGGTCGAAGATGAAATTGCCAATGCTGTAATATATGGGAACGCCTTTGTAAGTTTCCACAGTCTGCAGGCAATGCGGATGATGCCCCACTATGCAGTCGGCACCAGCGGCAACCAACCTATGCGCATCGCGCACCTGATAATGCGACGGCACTTCCACATGCTCAACGCCCCAGTGCAGCATCACAATCACAAAGCACTTTGAATCAATACGTTTCAGGCTGTCAATCTGCGATTCTATGACAGAAATTCCGCTCTCCGAAACACAAGGCACATTGTCCAAATATGTCCAGTTTTCGGATGGCACACGAAGCGAAGTTATCAAATAAACCTTGCGCGGTGTTTCTGCAAGCAACTGCGGCTCAATGGATTCGGCAATAGTAGTGCCATAGCCGAGCGGAATCATTCCATGCTTGCGAATCTGGCTTTCGGTGTCGGCAAGTCCGCGCCGACCTTGGTCCATAGAATGGTTGTTAGCTAAATTAAGATGTGTTATTCCGTGCTCGTAAAGAGCTTGTAACCAATCTGGTTCTCCTCGGAAAATAAAGCGTTTGTTTATCGGAGAAACTATGCTCGTAGCAGGGCATTCAAGGTTGGCGACAACCATATCGCAGCTTGCAAAAAGATAATCTATTTCGGGTGCAAAAAGCGAATCGACACCACGTCTTTCAATAACCTTGCGCACACCCCTATCGAGAAGAACATCGCCTGTAAAAGCAATGCGCAAAGTATCGTAAACTGGCACGTTAGATTCTCTTACTTGAACTTTTCGTTCATCACATCCTTGCAACAAAAAAAACAGCAACAGCGCACAAATAGCAAAGGAGACACAGCGAGCCGTGCCTCCTTTTGCAAAATATGTACTGCAAATATTCATTAGCAACCAGAGCTATAGAATATTATATCGTTGCCCTTAGGAGCTTTACCCGGAGCAATAATTTCCTTAATCCACTCTGGAACGCCATGGCTCGGTGACTGTTTAAGCATTTCCTGCCATTCCTCGTCGGTAAGTCTTGGATTGCCCAGCGGAACATCAAACTCCCTGTACGACAGAACAGCACCGCGTGTCAACCAAAGTTTTCCTTCAATCTCTACAATGACATAAATCGTATTGACATTACCAGTAGCGGCATACAATATCGACTTGTCAGGATTATTGCCGGAATTGGCCGTATAAACATCGGCAACAACTGCCACCTTGCGGTCAGCTCCTTGTATTTCGTACCAGTCGTAAATTGGATTTTCGGCACCAGCATTCAGCATATCGAGCGTAAGCCATTCGACGCTACTACCGATTAATTCAATCTGATTATACTCGTTTTCAGTCAGCTTTTTGCCAGCCAACTCCTTCTCGCTCACCGACTTCAAGAACTGAGCCTTTTCGCGCATATTATCAGTAATATCCTTAGCCTTTGCTGTAAGCATTCCATTGGCCTTCAGTACATTCTCTGTTTTGTCAAGCAATTCGAGGGCTTTGTTCCAATATGCCAGATTAGGTTCTACATATCCGACAACAATAGGATCAGGCAAATCTTCGCCACCACCGCACTCAGCACCCATCGGCTGTTCGCCGTAAAGTATGCAGTCGTGCTTTAACTCAGCCCACGAAGCAAGCGCAGCATTAATGTTTTTCTTTGCCCACTGGTATGTCTTCATGAAGTAAGGCTGACGCGAATCCTTCTCCAACAAGGTGCTAAGCGACTGCATCCACTTGTTGTACATCGAAGCATCCCAGTTGACAGTCGTCATGGTTTTCTTCACTTTTTCATACTCAGTCACATAATCCGGCCATTTTTTATCTTCCTGATATTCATCGATAAGAATCTTGTATGCATCATCGCTACCGAAAGCGGCAAGCACATCCAAACCTTTGGGTAATGCACGCTGCGTAGGTTTGCTAGTGACATCAACTAGTTCCTGAAGAATCTCATTATCTGCAAGATACCTCTGCGGCATCAAATTAATCTTATCCTTGCACGAAACAAGCTGCTTTGGTGAAATGCGGTTCTGCTGGTCGGCAATTTTCTGAATTACAGAGCGGAACTTCTTCATTTCAGAAGCATTGCCAATAATCTTATCGGCAGTCAGGTTCGACTTTGCCATTTCCTGCGAAAGCTGCATAACCGACACATTGTCAGGCTCTCCAACAATAAAAGTAATAGGCTCAACTATGCCCTTGTACCTTTTCTGCAAGTCGGCACTCTTCCTGATAACATCGGCATTAAGAACCGCCCTGCCGAACTGAATATCATCATCAAGACAGAACGAAACATACTGGAACCACATCATCGACTTGAAGTAACGCTTGAAGGCATCGTCGCGAGTGTAGTGACCACGCGGGCGGAACAAACTATATGGGAACATAACATCTTCCCATCCTAAAAATTCCGAAAAATTGTCGGATGCCTTATTTACACTGCCGATTTCAACATCAAAGTCCTCCTTGTATTTGGCAGGAACTTCATAATTCTTGTTGTCTGTCAACAGGCTAAGGCCTATAGCATAGAAAGTTGCATTGTATTCGGCTGCATCCTTTATTACAGGGTCGGAAGTGCTTTTTGCAATCTTCAGCATTTCGGAATGCATGGTGGTGGCAAAACTTTTCAGTTCGCCCATCAGCTTGGTCTGCTCAAGGTCGCGAAGCAGAAAATCGAAATACATGTGATACAGTTGCAAGTACATGTCGGTGGTCACAAAGCTCGGAAAATCAGTGTAGTCGTTCTTCTCGTAAATGTGGAACAACTGCTCGTCGTCACCTTCGACAATGGCGAAACCGTTCTTCGAAATCAAATCCTTGAAACCATTTTCAGCATCCTTCATCTGGTACATATTACAAACATTGTTGTAATTGACGAGATAGCCTTCGAGCGGATTGTAGTTTGACTTCTGCAACTCTTCCTCGCGGGCCTTGATTTTCTCGATAAACTTTTCTTGCTCCGGAGTATATTTCACTACTACCGGATCGCCCCATGCTTTTTCGATTGCAATATCCCAGTACCACGATGTAGCGCAATACATGTGACGAAGGAAAGCATCCATAAAACAAAACCCCTGCTGGGCTGCAAAAATGTTGCGCAAAACGCGCAGGTCGGACAAATTGAACTGCGAAATGTCCATATCGAGATCAACCTTGTCCTTCATATTTTCAATATCGACGTGGCAACCAGAAATATAGGTCGGCAAGTCGCAGTCAAACGACATTTTTGGAGCATTTGGATTCTCCGCAGCCGTTTCTTCAGTGTGAGCTTTTTCATCCTCCTTGTTGTCCTTCGACTTGCAACCGAAAAGCAACATCGAAGCAGCCATCACTACGCATAATGCGCTGATACAAAATCTCTTCATATTATTCATTGTTTAAAATTTCCATTGAATCATCTAATTCAAAATCACGGCAAATATACCTAATAAATTTCACTCCGAAAGAACTCCAGCGATATTCTGCGACCAAAAATTTGCAGTTCTCATCCTCCTCTACGCTCCGCAGCCTTGTCTCGCCATCGACTTTCACCACGTTGAAATCAACAACCGGACGACCAAGCCTCGAACCCAACCACAGCGGACGCACCTTGCCCTCGATATTGCGAAACATAAACACGCGTCGGCGCAACACGGGGTCGAAACGGGTAGTCTTCTCCACTCCCACTATGGCATCCACAATGCTGTCGCCGTCCATATCGCCAGTGCAGAAGCGATAAACGGGATAACGCAGCTCCCACACATCGCGGCTGCTGTCGGTTTCGAGTATTAAATTATATAAGGTGTCGTTTTCCTTTGCTATCGAAAATCCGCCATTGTCGCCATCGGTCGCACGGCACGACACCAGCAACACTGCCATAAACGCTATTAACAATCTTATTCTCATACAGCAAAGCAAATCTGAGACAAAGGTAACACTTTTCAGTCATTACGCAACTTCAGAACAACAACACCAGTACGTCGTAGGCTCAAGCCTACGACGTAGCCATTACAAGGCTCCGCCTTGAAAAAAATATATGGCAAGAGCCATAATACTACGATGTCGTAGGCTCGAGCCTACGACAAACTGCACATATGTAATAATTACAACACACTGATAATAAACAAACAACAATCAATATAAAACTTTTTTCAAAAAAAATTAAAAAATATATTGCAGAGTTCGAAAAAAGCAGTACTTTTGCATCGCTTTTCACGAAGCAATCAGCTGGTGTGGTAGTTCAGCTGGTTAGAATACCGGCCTGTCACGCCGGGGGTCGAGGGTTCGAGTCCCTTCCACACCGCAGAGAAGACAGATTAACAGTCTGTCTTTTTTGTTTTTATACCACTATGTTGTTTGAAGGTAAAATTGGGAACAGCGGATAATTAAAAATTAATGTTGTCCGCTAAAAAATTAGGCAATACATTTTATCACAACATTATCAACCATTTAGACGATGACAATAATAAAGGGGCTCGTCATTTCGGAAGCTAGTCGTAACACGCGATACGGAACGGGGAGCGTTGTGAAGACTGCTATCCGTAATCTCCTATAGTATTATTATTCAAGGAGATTCCGCATAAGCGAGTTCACACGACACGT
>Ga0310696_10000935_pt1 | contig 43041 bp, 26 predicted proteins | sample AusTroGonzalo_MG_4_FD_203885 | JGI IMG/M metagenome (GOLD analysis project Ga0310696, IMG submission 203885) | Bovine rumen microbial communities from tropical cattle in Woodstock, Queensland, Australia - Gonzalo_02 (v2) (version 2) | ecosystem: Host-associated > Mammals > Digestive system >... | reverse complement strand
GTTGTACTCGTTCTGCCCGCCCTTCTTCGCGTTGGTCGACTGCATGGAGAGGTAGTACGAACCCGCTTCGAGGCGGATGGGCTTCGTCCCGGATCCGGTAATCAGTGTCGCGTCCTTGTTCTTCAGCGTGGTGGCCTGGACCGATTTCGCGGAAGAGTACGCGCCTTCTTTCTTCTTGTCCGGCACGAGCTGCCAGATCGTGAACTTCGCCGCGTCGGTGTAATCGATGCTGAAGCTCAGTTCGGCTCCGTGGTCCAGCACCACCTTGGCGTAGTCGAGTTCGTCGAGCGTGACGCTGCCGCCTTCTTCCGGGACCATGCCGACGAAATTGTTCAGCGTTCCCGACGGCGTCGAGTCGAAGTAAATCTGGATCGGGTCCGCGGATGCCGCGAGCTTGGTCCCGACGGAGTTTGTGAGCGCGGTATTGACCGGATCCGTCTTGTCCTTCTTATTGAACAGCCAGTCGTTCAGCGGCTCCGCGAGGCCCTTTTCGGGCGCGGAGGAGTCGATGTTCGTCACGTTGTAGCCCTGAACGGTCCCGTTTTCGCTCGTGTCGGTCGCCCGGAAGCTGACGTACACGTTTTCGGTCACGGTGACGGGGCCCGTGTACGACTTCCATACGCCTTCGCTGTCGATCATGTACTCCTTCGTCGCCACGGCCACATCGTCGTCGAAGACGGCAGTAAGGGTCACGGATTTCGCCGGAGCCGTGGTGCTCGGCGTGATCGTGATGGTCGGCGGCGTGATGTCCGGCGTGGACGTTTCGATGTTCGTCACCGTGTATTCGTCTTCGACTTCGTTTCCGGCGATGTCGACGGCCTTGAAGTAGACGGTGCCGTTTTCGGTCACGGTCACGCCGGTCGTGTAGTCCTGCCACGCGCCGTCGCCGATCTTGAACTGCTGGAGGGCCAGCGCCCAGTCGTCGGCGAAGGTCGCCGTAACGGTCACGCTCTTTGCCGGAGCCGTCGTGCTGGGCGTGATACCCGTGATGGTCGGCGCGACCTTGTCGATGTTGTCGACGGTGATGCCCCACATCGCCGATTCGTTGTCGGAGGTGTCAACCGCCATGAAGTACACCGTGCCGCTTTTCGTCATGACCACGCCGCCGGCGGTGTAGTCCTGCCACGCGCCGCCGTCGATCTGATACAGTTTCGACTTCAGCCCCACATTGTCATTGAAGTCCGCGGTCACCGTCACGTTCTGGTTGGTCGGCTCGGTCGTGCTCGCCTTGATGTTCGTGACCGTCGGCGGCGTGGTGTCGCTTCCGCCCTTTGCCGCGACGTTCACCGTGAGGGTGTTGTCGTCGGCGAGCGCCAGGGTGTAGTCCGCGAACGAGGTGGAAAGCGTGCCGCCGAAGGTGAGATAGCCGTAATCTTCGCCGAGGACGCTCTTCACGGAGATGATCTTGTTGAAGCTCGCCACGTTGCCCGCCAGCTTGTATGCGCCGCTTGCCTGCGTGCCGTCGACCGTGAGCGTGTATTTCACCGCCACGCCTTTGAAGAACGACAGGTCGTTCACGAGCGCATCCGCGCCCGTCGTGGTCTTCGTGAGGTCGAAGTCGACGATCGCGCCGTCATAGACGGTGACGTCCGCACCGGTTTCGATCGTGACCTTGCCGGTCAGCTTGCCGCCGCTTTCGACGTACAGATAGGCGCCATCCTTGTGAACCGTGACGCCGTCTGCCGTGCCGCCTACATAGACATACACATTGCCGTTTTCATTCACCGTGGTGTCGCTCGCGATGCCGCCGAAGAGGCACACAAAGCCGGCTTCATTGACCGTGGTGTTTTTCGCGATGCCGCCGCTGAAGACGTGGAGCTCCCCATCTTCGCTGACCGTGGTGTCGGTCGCGGTCGTCCCGGAGTGGACTGTGGCGGAATGGAATTGAGATTTCACATGGACCCCGGTGAACTCATGGGGCACGAACGTGACGGTCGCGCCGTCCCAAATAAGGATTTCTCCGCCGTTTTCCATGACACTCGTCGCCGTGCCGCCGGGGTTGACCCAGAGATTGCCGCCGTAATCGACGGTGACCGCGTCCGCCTTGCAGCCGTCGCAGACCTGGAGCGCGCCGCCGGAATGGACGGCATACCCGGTGACGGTGTCGGTGATCTCGAACGCGCTGCCGCCGTACGTGCCCTGCGCATAGGTGTTCGGGGCAACATAGAAATAGAGCTCCGCGCCCTCGGCTGCGACGATCCCGGTCGCGGTTCCGCCGCCGTAGACGTAAAAATAGCCGTTAGCCGCAACGGTCGTATCGACCGCCGTGCCGCCGCTGTAGACGAAGATAACCCCGTCGTTGCCGACTGTGAGATCGGTCCCGGTGGTTCCTGAGTGGATCGTGCACCAGTCGTCGGCATTGTTGTAAACATATCCGCCGAACGAATTGGACACGAACGTCGCGGTCGCGCCGTCGTTCACGCCCACATATCCGCCGTTTTCCTTGACCAGCGTCGCGACGCCGCCGTTGCGGACGTAGAGATCGCCGCCGAAATTGACGGTGACAACATCCGCCACGCCTCCCTCTGAGACGGCGAGATCGCCGCCGGAATTGACGGTGGTCTGGCTGGTGAAACCGCCCTCGAAGACTTCAAGATTGCCGCCGTCCAGGATGTTCACGCTGCTGCCGACCATGCCGGCGGCGAGACCGGAGGTCGTGTCCAGGTCGCCGGTCAGGTCGACTCCGCCGCCCGCGCCGGCGATGGTGACGGCGAGAACATCATCGGTCAGCGTGAGCGTGTAGACCATGCCGCCGATGATCAGCGATTGGTTGACGGAATAGAACTTGTCGAGTTCCGTGCCGAGCGTGTCTTTCACAGTGATGGAACTGCTGAACGAGGAAGCGCCTCCGGCAAGAGTGTACGTGCCTTCCGCCTGGGATGCGCCGACCGTAAGCGTGTAGGTGGGTTTGCCCTGAATGACGGAAAGGTTGTTCACGAGCGCGGCGTTGGAGGGAGCGAGTTTGGAAATATCGAAGTCGACGATGCCGTACTGTTGGACGGTGACGGACGCAGTGTCCTCGAATGTCATGGATCCGGTCAGCTTGCCGCCGCCGACGACGGTGAGCTTGCCGCCCGCGCTGATCAAGGTGTCGCGCGCCACGCCGTCGCTGAGTATGTTGAGGCTGCCGCCTGCTTTGACTGTGGCGCCGCTCGCCATGCCGCCGGAGGAGACGTATTCCTTGCCGGTGATGTCGCCGGTGATGATGATGTTCGTGACTTTGTATTCTTTCACCTCGGACTCGTTTCCCGCCGCGTCGACCGCCTTGAAGTAGACCGTCGTGTTTTCGGTCACGGTTACGCCGGTGGTGTAGTCCTGCCACGCGCCGACGCCGATCCTGTACTGCGTGGACGCCAGCGAGACATCGTCGTCGAACGATGCGGTGACGGTCACGGACGCGGCCGGAGCAGTCGTGCTGGGCGTGATGTACGAGATGGTCGGCGCGACCTTGTCGATGTTCGTCACTTCGTACACGGCGATATCGGACACGTTTCCGGCGCCGTCTGTCGCGCGGAAATACGCCTTGCCGTTTTCCACGAACGTGAGACCGCTTGATTGATACTCGACCCAGTTTTCGCCGTCCTTGCTGCATTCGCGGAGAACGGAATCGTCGCTGAACGTGGCAGTCACGATTACAGAGCCGTTCGTGGGCTCTTTTGAGCTGGCGTCCGGGATCGGCTTGTCCGGCGGCGTGGTATCCGGGATGCCGCCGCCGTCGCCGAGCGTGACGCCGAGGGAGCCTGTGCCGTTCAGCGTGAGCGTGTATTTCTGTCCGCCGATCACTTTTTCGACTTCGCCGACCGTGAGCGTGCCGAGCGTAACGCCGGAGGTATTCACGACCGTGATGGTCTTATCGAAACCCGTCGCATTCTCCGCGAGCTTGTAGTCGCCGTCCGCCGCGGTCCCGTCGACCGTGAGCGTGTAGTTCACCGCCGCGGTCCCGAAGAACGACAGGTTGTTCACGAGCGCGGGATCGGCGGTCGTGGTCTTCGTGAGGTCGAAGTCGACGATCGCGCCGTCCTCGACGGTGACATTCGCGCCGGTTTCGATCGTGACCTTGCCGGTCAGCTTGCCGCCCGCTTCAGAAAAAGTGAGCTTGCCGCCATTTTTGATGGTCACACCGTTTGCGACCGCGCCTTCTTCCCTGAGCATGAGTTCGCCGCCTGCTGAGACAAGCGTGTCCTTCGCCACGCTGCCGTTGTAAACGCGGATAAGACCTCCCGAGAGCGTGACATCAGAGGTGACGCCGCCGTCTAAAACATTGACAACACCGATGGTTTTGAGCGTAAAGCCGGAAAGGACCGCATCCTTCAATTCGAAGGCGTTTCCATCATAAGTCCCCTGCACATACGTGTTCGGAGCGATGCGGAGTGTCATTCTCGCACCTTTTGCCGCGACAATGCCGGTCGCGGACGCGCCGGATTCAATATCCATCGCTCCGTCTAGTTCAGCTGTGATGTTGCTGACCTTTCCGCCGGAACTGATGACCAGCCGGCCGCCGGCTGCGACCGTGGCGCTGTCGGCGGAGCCGTGGACATTCATCGAGCCGCCGGCGGCGATGGCGGTCTTTGACGCAGTGCCGAGAACACGGAATTTGCCATTGTCATTGAGGGTAGTGTCGCTGGCGATGCCGCCCTCGGAGATAAAGAGAGTGCCGCCGGAATTGACGGTGGTCTGGCTGGCGAGGGCATCCTTGTAGACGTTGAGCTTGCCGCCCTCCAGGATGTTCACGCTGCTGGCGTACTTGCCGGCTTCGAGGTCGTATTTGCTGGTCAGGTTTCCGGTCAGGTCGACCGGCGGCGTGATGTCGGACGCGGCGATGGTGACGGTGAGGACGTCCTCGGTGGTGACGGCGAGCGTGTAGTTCACGCCGCCGATGGTCGTGGAGCCGCCGTTGACCGTGAGCGTGCCGAGCGTCGTACCGGACGTGTCCTTCACGGTGATCGCCTTGGAAGTGTCGAATCCGGAAGCGCCCTCGATGAGCTTGTACGCGCCTTCGGCCTGCGTGTCGGAGACCGTGAGGGTGCACAGATAATCTTCGGCCACGGGCATGATGCTGAGGAACGAGATTTCGTCGACGAGGGCCTCGCTGTCCGGGGAGACTCCGGCGATGTTGAGGTCGAGCGTGCCGCCGTAGAATTTCAGCTCGGAGGCTTCGCGCAGGATGCCCGTGAGCACGCCGCCCGCGCTGACGTTGATATGTTCCGCTTTGCCGCCGGACACGACGTTCAGGATGCCGCCGGCCTCGAGATTGAGCCGGGAGACGCACGCGCCGTCCAGCGCGGTGACGTCCGCGTCTGCGACGGTGGCGGACGAGAACGTGGCGTCGCTCTCGACCGTGACATGCCCGCCCGCGGAGACGGCGGCGCCCACGACATATCCGCCGCCGCTGACGATAAGCCGGCCGCCGTTCTGCACGATGGTGTTGCTGGAGACGCCGGACTGATAAGCCCAGCCGTCGCTCATGACGGTGACCTTGCCGCCGTCGACGACCACGTTGGACGCCATGACGTCGGCGTGGATGGTGGCGGAGCCGCCCTGGGCGACGGTCGCGCCCTTGAGCCTGCCGTCCGACAGGACCTCGAGGATCCCGCCGTAATCGACGTACACGTCCGAGCCGGTCCCTTTGCTCTGGACATAGACGACGGCGCCCTCGTTGACGGTGACGTTGCTCGCCAGTCCGCCGTCGAGGACGTTCAGGAATCCGTTGACGTCCGCGCCTTCGGCGATGCCTTTCGTGCCGACGGTGAGGAAGCCGCCCGCACCGACGGTGGTCCCGTAGGCCGTGCCGCCCTTGGAGACGGCGAGGTTTCCCATCGCGCCGATGTATGTTCCCGCGGCCGTGCCGCCGCTGGAGATGACGTACAGATTGCCGTTCATTTCGACGGTGGCGTCGTCGCAGAAGCCGCTGCTTTCGACGGTGAGCTTGCCGCCCGTTTTGACCGTGGCTTCGGTCGCCGTGCCGCCGCTGCTGACCTTGAGCTCGCCGCTGGTGTTGATGACCGCTTTGTCCGCGGAGCCGCCCTGGGAAACGTTGATGAAGCCGGCGGAGTTGAGTGTCGCATTGAGCGCCGTGCCGCCGCTGGAAATGGTCAGGACTCCGGTCTCGAGCGCGAACCCGGTGGCGATGCCGTTCTGGATCTGGAACGCCGCGCCGTCGGACGTGCCGGCGATATGGGTGCTCGCCGCGACGTCGAAGACCAGCGTGGCGCCTTTCTCCGCCTCGATCCCCGTCGCAGTCGCACCTTTGTTCACTTCCAGCCTGCCGTCGCTCGCGACACTGATGTCGGTCGCGGCGCCGCCGATGAGATGGAGCGTGCCGCCTTCGTTGACGGTGGTGTTGTTCGCGGAGCCGCCGTCGTTGACGGTCGCCGCGCCGTCGGAATTGACGACGGTGTCGTTCGCGATGCCGCCGTTGGCGATGAACATGGCGTCGTAGGAATTGAGCGTTACATTGTCCACGGGCGAGTTTTCGGGTTTCACATAGTAGGTCTCTGCCATGTCGCGGGGCCTTTCTTTGAGGAGAGTTGAGGTTAAAAAAACAAAATCATAGCCACAATATAGCACGCGGGCGCAGGAATTCAAACCGAAAACCGCCGGGAAACGAAAAAAAACGGAATTCTGCAACCGGAACCGCGGAGCGCGGCAGTGCCGGACGCCGGAGTTTTGCGGACAAGCAGCTCTTCCACCCCCTTGATGAACGGACGACGAGGCGGCATTTTTCCGCCGTTTTCCCTCCCGCGTCGCCTCGATCCGGGAGCTCATCGGCACGAAAACCGGAAAAAAAGCGCATATTTTCCTTGAAAAAAAGCCGGATAAGAGTATTGTTATTGTGGATGATTTTTTTCACAAACCAAACATTCAGCAAAGACAGGACGCAACTATGAGCTACTATCTCGGACTGGATTCCAGTACACAGGGCCTCAAGGCCGAGGTCATCGACACCGCCGCCGGCAAAGTCGTCGGTTCCTTCGCGGTCAACTTCAAAAACGATCTGCCGGAGTACAATTCCCCGAGCGGATACCTCCCGAATGACGACGAAAGCGTGCGCCACGCCGATCCGCGCATGTGGGTCGCCGCCCTGGACATGCTCTTCGACCGCATGCAGAAGGCCGGTTTCCCGATGGCGAAGATCGCCGGCATCTCCGGTTCCGGCCAGCAGCACGGATCCGTCTATCTGGCCGCGCCGATCCCCGACTGGAATCCCGCACAGGACCTCGCAACTCAACTTGTCCCGCTCCTCTCCCGCGCGACCGCCCCGATCTGGATGGACAAATCCACCGGCGCGGAATGCGCCTGGCTGACCGAGAAATTCGGCGCCAGACTCCGCAACGACACCGGCAGCCCGGCCATCGAACGCTTCACCGGTCCGCAGATCCGCAAGTTCGCGGTGAACGAGCCGGAAGCCTGGGCGAAGACGAAGACCGTGCACCTCGTGAGCTCGTTCATGTGCTCCGTCCTCTGCGGCAGCGACTGCCCGATCGACTTCGGTGACGGCGCGGGCATGAACCTGCTGAACCTCCACACGCTCGAATGGGATCCCGATTTCACGGCGGCCACCGCCCCGGACCTCATGAGCAAACTCCCGCCCGTGAAATCCTCGCAGACGGTCGCAGGCAAGCTCTCCGCCTACTTCACGAAGTACGGCATGACGGCGGGCATCCCGGTCGTGATCTGGTCCGGCGACAATCCGTGCAGCCTGATCGGCGTCGGCGGCGGCTCGGTCGGCACCGCGGTCATCAGCCTCGGCACCAGCGACACGTTCTTCGCCACCATGGAGGACTTCGTGACCGATCCCGACGGATGCGGCCATGTGTTCGGCAACCCGGCGGGCGGCTTCATGAGCCTCATCTGCTTCACCAACGGCTCCTTCGCACGCGAACATCTCCGCGACGAACTCGGCGTGGACTGGCACTTCTTCGACGTCACGGCGTGCGCCGAAACGCAGCCCGGCAACGGCGGCCGCCTGATGCTCCCCTACTACGAAGCCGAAAACACGCCCGCCGTTCAGGCAGGCGTCGTCCGCAACTTCGATCCCGCCACGGCGTCCAAGGCGGAGCAGATCCGCTGCCTCCTCGAATCCCAGGCCATCACCATGCGCCGTCATTCCGCGTGGCAGGGCGGCGGCAACTTCAAGCGCATCCGCGTGACCGGCGGCGCATCCAAGAGCGCCACCTTCCGCCAGATCCTCGCCAATGTCTTCCAGGCGAAGATCGAGACCGTCTCCATCGCGAACTCCGCTTCCCTCGGCGCCGCCATCCGCGCCGCCAACGGGATCGAGGGTGCGCCGTTCGATGAACTCTACGTGCAGTTCTGCTCCGCGGCGTCCGTCATCGAGCCCGATCCCGCTCTCCGCGGACTTTACGACGGGATGCTGGCCGACTACGCCGCGCTCGAATACAGCCGCAGCTGAAATCCGGCACACAAAACGCCTGAACGCGCCGCCCTCCCCCAAACGGGACGGGCGGCGTTTTTTCTTCGGAGAGAATTGTTTTCTCGGGGGACGGAAGCGGAAGAGCGGCTCAAGGTTCGCCCAGGCCCGGCGGCCGGGCAGTTTTTCGACGCACCGGAGTTCAGCGGCCGAGCAGGAACTTGAAGTCGTCGACGCTCAGCGAAGAAAGCGCTCCGGTCGATTCCTCGACCAGGTCGTTGAACAGCGCGCGTTTGCGTTCGTGGAGCGCCAGGATGCGTTCCTCGACGGAATCGCGGACAACGAGGCGGATGATGTTCACGCTGCGGGTCTGGCCGATGCGGTGCGTGCGGTCAGCCGCCTGGTCCTCCACGGCGGGATTCCACCACGGATCGAAGATGATGACCGTGTCGGCGGAAGTGAGGTTGACGCCTACACCGCCTGCCTTGAGGCTGAGGAGGAACACGCGGACGTCCGGGTCGGAGTTGAACCGCGCGATTCGCTCGGCGCGGTCGTGCGTGGAGCCGTCGAGATACTCGAATTCGATCTGCTGCGCGGTCAGCCCGTCGCGGATGATGGCGAGCATGGAGGTGAACTGGCTGAAGATAAGGACCTTGTGCCCGGAGTCGAGCGTTTCCTGAAGAAGCTCGTTGAGAAGGTCGAGTTTGGCAGAGGCGACGCCCGCGCCTTCCCCGCCGGGGAGAAGCCCCGGAGCGCAGCACACCTGCCGCATGCGCATGATGGAGGCGAGCAGATGGATGCGCGTGACGGTGCCGCCGGGGCCGGATTCGCTGAACTGACGGTACTGCTCGTTGGCGCGCGCCTCGTATTCGCGGTAGAGTTTGCGCTGCGGGATCTCCATGTCGCAGTAAAGGAGCTGTTCCTGCTTGGGCGGGAGCTCGAGGCAGACATCGGCCTTGCGGCGGCGCAGCATGAAGGGAGCGATGCGGCGCGTGAGCTCGCGTTTGAGCTCGGCGTTGGCCGCGATCTCGGAATACTTTTCGCGGAAGGAATTGAGGGATCCGAGGAGGCCGGGATGGAGGAAATCGAACATGCTCCAGAGGTCCTCGGCGGAGTTTTCGAGCGGGGTGCCGGTCAGGATGAACTTGTTCGCGGCGAGGATGGACTTGCAGGTGCGGGCGTTGAGGCTCAGCGGGTTCTTGATGTGCTGCGCCTCGTCCAGGATCAGCGTGGCCCAGCGGACGCCGCAGATTTTTTCGATGTCGCGGCGGACGAGCGCGTAGGACGTGATGACGATCTCGCGGGTGGCGGCCTTTTCCCAGAGCGAACCGCGGTTCGGCCCGTTCACGACGAGCGTGCGGAACCTCGGCAGGAAGCGTTTGATCTCGGCGGCCCAGTTTCCGACGAGCGTGGTGGGGCAGACGACGAGTGCGGGCAGGCGTTTCTGAGGAGAAACGGCGAGGTAGGCGAGGAGCTGGACGGTTTTTCCGAGACCCATTTCATCGGCGAGGATGAGGTTGCAGCCGCGTGCGGACATGCCGTCGAGCCACGCCACGCCGGTCTTCTGGTACTCGCGGAGCTGGCCGTGGAAAACGGCTGGATCGAGCTCGGGACGTTCCGGCGAAGTCAGCACGCTGTCGTAGTCGAGCTTCAGGCGCAGGAAATCGACGGGCACCGCGCCGGGCAGTTCCGAGGCGGCGTCCGCCCAGTAGTAAGCGGCATGACGCGGGATGCGGATGATCTCGGAGTCCGGTTCGGCGTCGTCGCCCGGCATGTAGGTGATGACGGGCTGAAGGGAGGCGGCGAGACGGCGCAGGGCATCGGGGATCCGCACGAAATGCCGGCCGAGGATTTCCGGCGGAAGGTAGTTTTCGCCCTTCACCGCCGCGGCAGTCAGCGAAGCCCACCGCACGGCCGAGCCGTTGGCGGTCAGCCGGACGCCGAGTTCGAACCAATCGTCCCCGGACCCGCGCAGCGTCGTCGCGAGCGAAAGGCGGGAGTTGCCCCCCGCCAGTGCGGCGAGTCCGGCGTTGAGCAGGAAATCGCGGCCCTCGCGTTCCCAGCGCGGGATCACTTCCTCGATGAACATGCCGACGGCCTCGCGGTCGCTCAGACGGTACACGACCGAGGGACCGGCCGCGGAACGCTTCGTGCGATGCGAAAACCCGAAGTGAACCAGCTCCTCGTGGCGCTGCTCCTCCTGGCGGGTGTTCCGAAGCCAGAACATGGCGGTGGATCCCGCGGAACCGAAGCGCGTGGCGTCGGCAGCGCAGAGCTGATTGCCGTAGTTGAACATCATGGTCAGTTCAAGCGTGCCGTCGTCGAGGAAGCGCCCGTCGTAGACCGTGCGGAATTTGCGTTCGCTGACCTTCACGCCCGTCGACGGCAGGATGCGGATGGGCAGGTCCTTCGTCGAAAGCAGGACTTTCGCCGCCTCGTCGTCGCAGGGCTGAATCGTAGTGCGGAGAAAATTGCGGATCCATGAGACATCGTTGCGGGCGGGCAGCCACCAGTATTCGCCGAGCATGCCGACCCAGCAGCCGCAACGTCCGGCGATGACCTTCACGTCCTTCAGCGGCAGGGGCGTCCCCTTGACCAGGATCGCCGACCGCAGGAGATACCCTGTGCGAAGCTTTTCCAGAAGAAGCACGGGCGCCGCCTGTTCCGGGTGAACGACGATCCGCTGTCCTTTGTGCGTGAACCGGGCAAACCCGGGCAGGCAGTGGAAGAATTCGGTGCATTGTTCCGCCGTGAGCGACAGCGTCTGATGCTCCAGCTGCTCGGCATTGATGGCGAGGAAGCGGATGATCTGGCGGTCCTGCTGCGGGAACATCTCCTGACGGAGCGAGGCGGTCGATTTGTCAAAATGAAGCTGGCGCAGATTCGTCTGGTTGCCGGCGTAGACGCGAGCTCCGCTCACCAGGTTCACATGCAGATGCACGGTCTCCCATTTGCTCGGCGCATGCGGGAACTCAGTCTCGGACTCGATCTCCACATGGGCGGGATGCTCTCCGAGGAGCTCGGTCAACAGCTCCGGGATTCCAACGAAGCGCAGCCCAGCGAACTGGACAGGCAGTTCGGGCAGCGGCGGTTCTTCGTGTTTCTTGATCGTGTACTTGGCATGGTAGAGGGCCGCCGCCATCGAATGGGGGCAGAACCCGGGAAACTTGCCGCGGCAGGTGCACGTTCCGGAGAATGGACCGTTCGGGAAACCGCGTATTTCGGCGTGCGAAACGAGCCCGTTCTGGTCGCGGCAGACGGCGCGAAGGACCCCGCGTTCAATCTCGTGGCAGCACAGCAACCCGCCTCCGTGCAGGATCTGCTTCGCCTTCTTGAACACTTCCTTCGAACTTGCCGCGATCAATTTCGCCTCGAAACTCTCGCCCATTTGATTCCTTCCGGGTTTATTTCATGAAAAAGAACAGATAATATACCCCCGTCCGACTGAAAAAGCAATGATATTTCGTCTCTTTTCCCGAAAAAAACACGGCATGACGCTTCCCGATTGCGAAACCGGACGAAAAACGCAGGGGAAGGCTCCGCCCTGCGTCCGACCCGGCAGATCGCGCCCGGTCTCCCGCCGCGTTTCCAGGATGTGGACGCCTCCGCATCGGAATCCGTTTAGATTTTTCAATTCCGGGAGTGTATCTTGCTTCCCTTTTTGAAAGACGATTTGAAATTAGAAATATTTTTATTGCATCGTAATTTCATCATACATATTTTATTTACATAGTGTTACGCTCTATAAGATAGCAATTTGTTTTTCATTAATTACATTTTTTAAAATATTCCGTCCTGTTTTTTCCGGGAAATTCGGCAAAAAACATCAAAAAGGCTCCAAAATGTCAAAACTCGTTTGTATTTTCCGCGACATTGGCTATATTATTATTGATGTTTGAGCGCACCCGCACCTACGCTGAGCTCGAATGGGCTTGAAATTGTCAAAACACAGAAGCGAAAAAACACATGGAAATTTCAAACTTTGAGAACGACGGGATAGAGGTCATCCAGATCAAGGGACATCTCTCCGCGGAAAACGCCGAAACGCTCCGCTCCAAATTTCTCGAACTTTTTGCCACGCAGCGGAAGTTCGTATTTGACCTTTCCGAGATGGAAAATCTGGACAGCACCGGCCTCGGGACCCTGGTGTTCTGCCTGAAAAGCTGCACGGAATTCAACGGCACCATGATTCTGGCGAATCTGACGCAGCGGGCGAGAATGATCTTCGAAATCACGAAGGCTTACCGCATTTTCGATATTTACGACGAACTGGACGAGGCGATCCGGGCTGCACGCGAGGCGTGATCCGGTGGCCATCCATGCAGCTGCGCAGCACGGACACCGGAGACGGAAAATGAAACGGAACGTGTCGGGACAGGCAAACCGGGGAAAGGAGTTCAATTCCCGTATGCTGGACGTTCGGATGGCCGGATTCGGCGCATCCGGCGACCTGACCGAGCTTCTTTTCCTGTCCGAGTCGCTGTCTTCGCGCCACAAACGATTTGCAAAGTTCCGCGCCCGCTGCAAAAAACGCCTTCTGCTTTTCTCCTCGGACTGCAACCGGGTGTTCAAGCGCTGGCTCGACGTTTGCGGCAGCCTGTCCGCGATCGTTCTGCTGATGCCGCTGTTCATTGTCGTGGCGGTCTGGCTCAAGCTCGATTCCCCGGGACCGCTCATTTACCGGCAGGTCCGCATCGGGCTGCACGGCCGGCCGTTCAACTTTTACAAATTCCGCTCCATGTACATTGATTCCGAGGCGCGCAGAGCCGCGCTGGAAAAGGAAAACGAATCCTCCGACGGCGTGCTCTTCAAAATGAAAAACGACCCCCGCATCACGCGGTGCGGACGATTCATCCGGAAATACAGCATCGACGAGGCTCCGCAGTTCTTCAACGTGCTTCTCGGCGATATGAGCCTCGTCGGCCCCAGGCCGCCTCTCCCGGACGAGGTGGCGCAGTATTCGCCCGACGACCGGAAACGTCTGGACATCCTGCCGGGCATCACCTGCATCTGGCAGATCTCCGGCCGAAGCGACATCCCGTTCCGCGAACAGGTCGTGCTCGACAAGGAATACATCCGCGGGCAGGGTTTCTGGAAGGACGTCCTGATCCTGCTCAAAACAATACCGGCGGTCGTCGCTGGGAAAGGAGCGTACTGACATGATGAAGGCGCTCCTTTTCTGCCCGGTCCACGGGAACACCTGGGCCAGGCGGTATTTTCCGAATCATCCGCTCTATCTGCTGCCGTTCGCGAACAAGCCGGCCATCACATACGCATTGGATTACTGCTTCCTGAGCGGAATCCGCGACGTCCGGATCATTTCCGACGAGGAGTCGGGCGTGCTTCGCATGCAGCTCCGGCGGGGGGAGATGTTCGGCATGAACCTCAGTTACGGCGGAGTCTCCCGGACCGAATCCATGAAGGAGATCGTACTTCAGAACAAGGCTTTCTGCAAAGGCTCCGACCTGCTCATCCTCTCCGGCCTTTTCTTGCCGGAATACGACAAGCGCGACCCGCGGTCTCTGCACATCGGCGCGGACGAAATGAAGGGCTGTGCCTATGGCGGGGAGGACGGAACCGCCGCATGGTATCTCATCGGGCACGACAGGCTCGGCGGCCTGCCCGACGACTGGAGCGCCTTCCGCGACGAGGGGCCGGTCTGCGGTTCGCCTGTGCCCGGCATCCGCGACTACTACATGCACAACATGCGTCTGGCCGGCAGCGACATTGAAAAATACAACCTGCCCGGGTTCAGCATGGGGCAGAACTGTTTCGTGGGGCGCGACGTGAAGATCCCCGGCACGGCGCGGGTGAAACCGCCCGTCATCCTCGGAAACAACATCCATTTCGGGCGCGGATGCCATGCCGGCCCGAATATCATCGTGGGCGACAGCTGCATCATCGACAGCGGGACGACCATCCGGAATGCCGTGATCCTCGGCAACACTTACGTCGGGCGCGACCTGGAGGTCAGCGGGAAGATATGCTGTGGGTCCCGCCTCATCGACCCGGAATCCGGCAGCATCATCGACGTGTCCAACGAGGCGCTTTTCTCCGACGTCGAACCGGACGAGTTCAGCAGATGTCCGTTCATCCAGCGCATTCTGGCGTTTCTCCTGATTCTGCTTCAGGCGCTGCCGTATGCCGTTCTGAGGCCCTTCCTGGAATTCCATGCCACGCTCGCGGAGTGTCTGACGGGCGCCGGAAAAAAGCGCACGCTGGCCCTGCACGGATATGTCCTGCCCCGGGAAGGTCTTGCCGGCAGGCTCTTCCGCAGGCTGACGCTCGACAAATATCATCTGCTGCGGCATGCTGCGGCCGGACGGCTGCGGCTGGTGGGCAACTGCCTGCTTGAGGCAAACGACTCCAATGAACAGATTATCCGAGACCTGCCGGGCTACGCGCCCGGGGTCTTTTCGTACAGCGAATATCTCGGGCATGAGAACATGCCCGGTCAGATGGAACTCGACGAGCAGTATTATGCTTATGCCATGAACTGCTGGTTCAACATAAAGATTCTGATGGGGATCCTGCGGCGCAATCTGAGGATGGCCGGACAGGTCCCGGAGAAAGGAGCAATGGAATGATCTTGTCGGACAACGACGATGCCGCGGTCAAGGATACCGGTGCGCCAACTCCCGAAACCGAAAAAGAAGTATTCGAGCCTGCGATCATACGGTTTTCCCGCCTTTTTGCCCGTGATATCTGGTGCTGGGTCAACGCCATCCGCAGGCAATGGTGGCTTTTTGCCATTTTCCCGCTCCTTTTCGCATGTGTCACGTTCTTCATCCGGACCATGACCACCACCAACGTCTTCAAGGCGAACTGCGGACTGATCCGCCAGACCATAGCCGACTCCAAGAGCGACATCCTCCCGCCCGGATATGCGAACGTCCCGAAGTCGAACGTCGAAAAACTCTTCACAAGCCGCGCCGTGCTGGAGGAAACGGTCAAGCGCCTGAGCCTGCCATATACCTACGAACAGCTCTACAACAACATCTCCGTCACCTCGGACAAAAACGGCGATTACTACTACCTATCCGCCACCTCCACCGATTCCGTCCTCGCCGCCACCCTCGCCAACACCCTCTCCGAAGTCTTCATCGACGAATACAAGAAACTGATCCGGGGGCATCTGGAGGACCTGAACGACAGCAACGTCAAAACGCAGAACGTCCTGGAAAGGGAGCTTGCCGAAAAGAACGAGGCGCTGGAACGCATTTACGCCGCAAACAACATCTCGGACATCGACAACGATATCGCATACAACACCCAGCAGCTTCTTTCGGTCGAAGACCAGCTGAGACGGGCCTCCGCCACGCTCGAATCCTCCAAGCAGGCCCTGTACGCCCTTCAGGGAGAACTGGCAAACACGCCCGAACAGGTCGTATCCTACCGTGAAACGAGCACGATCGGGGAAGACGAGCTCATGCGGGCTCAGGCAAAGCTTTCCGAGTACGAACAGATGTATGCGAAAAGCAATCCGATCCTGATCCAGCAGCGCGAAGTCGTCAAAAAGCTCCAGGCCGAACTGGAAAAGGCGAAGGCGGAAGACGAGAACGGCGAAAACGACATCAACCGGAAAGTCATCGTCTCCCTCAATCCCGCCTACACGCAGATCAACGTGAACATCGCCACGAAAAATGCGGAGATCGCCTCCCTCAACAACGAGATCACGCTCAACAACGAAGCCGCAATCCAGCTGAGAGCCCGGCGCGAACTCCTTACCAAAAACCAGGTGGAAATCCGCCAGATCAAGGCCGACATCGACCAGAGCAAAAAGCAGATCGCCGCCACCAAAGCCCAGACCGCGACCATCCAGAACTTCCTGGACCGCTCCTACTCCGACATCTCCATCCAGGAACTTGCGAAGCCCCCCAACACCCCGCTCAAGCGCAAGCGCGGCGTCTGGGCTGTCATCGGATTCGTCCTCGGTTCCTTCGTCTCCCTCGCCATCATCCTCATGAACGAGCTTTTCAACCTCACCGTCCGCTCCAACGTCGACGTCGAACAGGCTCTCCGCATCAAGATGCTCGGCATGATCCCCGTTCTGGAGCAGGCCCACCGCGCCAATTACTACAGCGCCCTCCAGACCATGATCAGCAACGGCGAACCGTTCTTCGAAAAAGCCTCGCCCGATCATCCGCTCCTGCTCGTTTTCGCCCCGAACAAGCGGTCCGACCTGGATGAAAAGACGAAGACGGAGTTCTGCGAGACGCTGAAGATCCGGCTCGGCAGCAAGTACGTGATCATTTCGCCCATCATCGGCGACGATGTCCCTGCCAAGCAGATGCCGCTTCTCATCAACGACTACCTTTACCAGTTCACCGACGAGGCGCCGAAGCCCGGAAAGGACCGCGCCGTCTACTTCAGACTCGACGACCTTTCCTTCATCTCTCCGCTGACGGACGACCAGATCCGGCGGGTCAAGACCGCCTACAAGTCCACAGCCCTGATCGTCTGGGACCTCTTCGACTTTGAACTCCACCGGCAGCTCTTCGCGGAAATCGCCCGCAATGCGGACATGACCATCATCCCGATGAAATACGCTCAGACCTCGAAGCTGAGCATCTACAGAATCCTCCAGTTCCTGAAATCGTTCCATGTCAGAAACATCGTCGGATTCCTCTACAATGTCGACAACAAGCATTACAACAAGGTGACATTATGATTTTCAAGACCCGCCGGACTCTGCTGATTTTCCTGCCTCTTCTCCCCCTGCTCGCGGCGTCCCTGCTCTTTTCCGCCTGCAATACCACGCCCTTCGGCGGGATCGCCGTCCCCGGGATGACCTCCGTCGTCCCCAAGCAGGAAAGGGACCTCTATGCCGTTCAGGAGGAACTGAAGGCGCTTCATGTGGTCAACCCGACGCCTTACGTCATCCACCCCGGCGACACCTTCCAGCTCTCCGTTTACAATCAGGCATCCCTTACCACGTCCATCCTCGTCGCGCCCGACGGCACCGCCAGCCTGCCCCTGATCGGGCTCCTGAAGATCGGCGGGATGAACATCGAGGACGCTTCTCTCCTGATCGAGCAGAAGCTCTCCAGATTTCTCCGGATGCCGCTCGTCACCCTCTCGCCTGTGAACGTCAGCGGCTACTACTTCACGATCGCCGGCCGCGTCATGAAGCCGGGCAACTACACCGTCTCCATCGGCCAGACGCGCCTGCTTGACGCCATTGCCTTCTCCGGCGGCTTCCAGACAGGCATGTTCCACGGCGACACCATCGAACTTGCCGACCTCGACAACGCCTACATCAAGCGCAACGGCAAAAAACTGCCCGTCGACTTCAAAAAGCTCGTTTACGAGGGCGACGACCTCCAAAACATCCCCATCCTGAACGGCGACTACATCTACGTCCCATCGACCATGAACGGCTCCATCATTTTCCTCGGCGAGGTCGGCAGCAACACTTATGTCGGCTTTTCCGAAGGGATGACGCTCCTCCAGGGGCTCGCCTATGTCAACGGACTGAAGACGGAATCGTACAGCCGTTTCATCCGCGTCATTCGCGGCGGCACGGATGAGACTGTGGTCTACACAGTCGACATCGACAAGATCCTGAACGGCAAGATGAAGGACTTCGCGCTTCAGGCAAACGACATCGTCTTCGTACCGCAGGACGACCTCTCGAAATGGAACCAGATCATCCGGAAACTTCTCCCCACGCTTCAGTTCGTCAATCTTCTCGCGGGACCCTTCGGCTCCACGATCATGGGGTATTTCCAACTCTGACGGGCTCTCCCCGGAACCGGAAAACAGGAGACACTCCCGCCGATGCTGAAGATCCTGGCATTCCTCTTCATTTTCCTGTACCTGATTCCCTTCCTGACGGGCATCTGCTGCTTCTTTCCGAAGTTCAGGCATGTCTGTTTCTTCGGGATGATCTACTTCACCAGCTACGACAAGTCCATCAACCTTTTCCCAGACCCGCTGTGGACCGGCACCGCGTTCGGATACGCCTTCACCGCCGTATCCTTCTTCGCGCTTCCGCTGCTTCTGAGCATGATCTGCAGTTTCCGGTACAAGGTCAGGTTTCTGCCGCCCGGTGTCTTTTTCTACTTTCTGTACTGTCTGGCGAACCTCATCTCGGGCGTGAACGCCGCCTTCCTGATGCCATGGGGATTTGAAATCTGCAAGATGTTCTGGATGTACATCACGTTCATCACGGTCTTCAATTTCCTCAACAACAGCAAGGACATCTCCTACCTCTTCTATGCCGTCAGTTTTACCATCGCCGTCCTCTTCCTCATCGGGCTTGACCAGAAATACAGGCAGGGAGGCTTTCAGATCGCCTCGACCTTCCCGCACCAGAACTCCCTTTCCCTCTATCTGGAGCTTTTCGGGCTCCTCACGCTGGGCGTCCTGATGAACGAACAGATGAACCGTTGGCTGTTTCTCTTCACCATTTTCAGTTTCAGCGGTTCGGTCCTGCTGATCATTTTCACCTACTCCCGAGGCGGACTCGTGGTGTATTTCGGCGGCATCGCGATCGTCTGCGCGCTTTCCATCCTCTTCAACGGTTTTTCGCTCCGGCGGCTGCTCCTGATGCTGGTCGGTCTGGTCGTCCTCCTGTGCGTTGTCGGGTACGCCCTCCCGCGCATCATCCTGCGTTTCACAAAAGCCCCGGAAGCCTCGAAAAACACCCGTATCGAGTTCGCACTCGCAGCCAAGATGATGGCCAATGAACACAGGCTCGGAGTCGGCGCGAACAACTATTCCGTGCATTCCGCCGAGTATTGGAACAGGGTCAAGGAGCACCCCGTGGAGCACGGCGGCATCGTCGAAACCGTTTATCTGCTCGTCGCCGCCGAATGCGGCTGGTGGGGACTTGCCGTCATGCTCATCTGGTTCCTCTACTACTATCTCTCCGCGATCATAAGCATGTTTGCATTGCGGAGAATGCCATGTTCCGGCATCGTGATCGGCATCTTCGCCGGCCTCACCTGCAATTACTGGCACTCCACGCTCGAATGGAGCCTGAAACAGACCAACAACTTCGGAGGGCTGATGACCATTTACGCCATCACGGGAGTCATCGCCGTTAACCGGAAGAACATCAAGGCCGCCTACCGCCGCTCGCTCATTCACGAAGCGGAACGGCCCAAAAAGAAAAAACGCCGCAGATTCGTGCCGCAAATGCCCGTGCCGCCCGATTTCCCGGATGCGCCCGCCGCGGAAGAACCCGCGCTTGCAGGATTTCCCGGGCTGACGGATCCCTTTGCGCTCACCACCCCGGAACCGGCCCTTATGCCTGAACAGTCCGTTCCGGAAGCGACCGCGTCCCCCGAAGCGGCCACGACAGACAAACCGGCTGTCCCGGAGCCCGCCGGGACGTTGGAAACACCCCGATCCGAAGAGGCCGAGACGGAAGCGACCGTGAAGGAGGCAACCGCAAAACCGGAAGCGACCGCGCTCGAAACGGCTTCAACGGAAGCACCCGCTATGCCCGAGCCGGCCGCGGAACCGTCCGGGCTGCAGCCCGAGCCCCCTGCCGCGGCACACCTGCCCGGGGAATCTTTCCCGCCGCAGCCTCCCGCCTGAGAACATTTTCCGGCGACGCCCGATTGCAGATAAAAACGAAGGGCGACGCATTCGCGCCGCCCTGCCCGGAAGACGATTCACGGCCGTCAATCGTCCTCTTTCTCCATATTCTCAAGATCCTCCAGCATTTCCTTTGCGGGGACCAATCCGCTTGCCGCGGCCTTGCGAAGCCATTTCTTCGCTTCGTCCGGGTTCGGCTCGACGCCGCCGAGTCTGTCCAAATAGGCCATGCCGACCGCGAGCTGCGCCACGGCAATGGAACCGTTCATCGCGGATATTTTCTTGTCTTCAAAGAGGGCGCGTTCTTCCACGTCCATCATGTAATCCATGACGGTCTTCTCATCCGAAGGCGGCAGAGAGGCGACTTTCAGGAGCAGCTCCAATCCTTTTTCCGCCTCGTTTTCGTCCAGACATGCTATCCCCAGGAGCAGATGCCCGAACATGCAGCCCTGCTCCGAAGAGCTCTTAAGATATTTGACGCCTTCTTCCCGTTTCCCGCTATCCATCAACTGCATGCCATATCCCGCCTGAGCGATCGGATTCCCGGTGTCCGCGGCCTTTTTCAACCACATCTCGGATTCCTCTTCATTATTCTCGACACCCTTGCCTTCTTCCAGGCAATAGGAAAGCATCATCTGCGATTCAACGCCGCCTTTTTCCGCACCGGCCCGGAAAAACTTCACGGCTTCCTCGAACTTCTTTTTCTCGAAAGCTGCAATCCCTTTCCTGAACTCCGCCTGACCGGGCGCCTTCTTTTCGTTTTTGACAGTTTTGAGGATCTTTTTCATTTTTTTCCCGGAAGTCTTTCCGGCGTTGTTTGCCGTCTGCCCGTAACCGGAGGCAAACGTCGTCGCCAGGACCACAAGCACAGCCGTGAACGTGAGGAATACGCGTTTGCCGATGAAGCGCGGCAAAATGCCGCCGAATGTGTTTGCGCTGGTCGTCATATGGGGTGTTTCTGCTGCCGTTTTATGTCGTTTCCGATGTACGGATTATCCGGAAGAACGGGACGAACGAAGGATCGCGGATGGGGCGGGGCACGCGTGCATCACGCGCCCGCGCTGAGCGGAATGCGCTTCAGTCGTCGTCCTCGCCCGCCGTGTCGAAAATATCATACAGGTCCAGGCCGTCATCGTCCAGAAAGTCTTCGAGTTCGGATTCGGGCAGGCCGCTCTCCCGTGCCTTGTTCAACCATTTTCTTGCTTCGGGAAGGTCCTTTTTGACGATCCAGCCCTTCGCATAGATGGCGCCGAGCATGGATTGCGCGTAAACGATGCAGACATTGGCATGGGGAGCGTTCGGTCCGAGCTCAAGGCCGAGCTCGAGATTGTCATTGTCCGCGAAATCCAGAGGCGTCTTCCTGTCGGTCGGACTCTGGTTGGCAGCCCGCTTGAGATACGCCACGCCTTTATCGATGTTTCCCGACGCGTTGTAATACATCCCCAGCAGGACTTGCGCGAAGGCGCATTTCTGCTCCGCGGCCCTTCGGATCAGCTTGATGCCCTCTTTGTCGCGAGGGTCGTATTGCAGCAGTTCCAGAGCGCAGATGACCTGTGCCGACGGATTGCCGGACTCCGCCGCTTCTTCGAGCACGATCTTTGCCTTCGTGCTGTCGCGTTTGAGGCCACGGCCTTTTTTGTAACAGAGGCCGATCATCACAGCCGCGTCCGTGCAGCCCTTTTCCGCGCTCTTCTTGAACGCGATCAACGCGTCCTCGTACTCTTTTTTCTCGTAGGCGGCGATCCCCTTCTCGAATTCCGCCCGTCCCGTTGCGGAGGCCTTTCCGGCCTTTCCGGTCTCGTTGCCGGACTTCGCCCCATCCTCGGCGTTTGAGGCTTTTCCTGGCTTCTTCGCGTTCTTTCCGGCCGCTTCGGCCTCGCCGTCCGGGACGGCGACTTTCGAGGTCTTCGAGGCTTTTTCAGGCTTTTTTCCGCTGTCGCCGTCGCCCCCGTCGCAGGCGGGAAGAAGGAACGCACCGCCCGCAATCATCGCGGCAATGACCGGTAGGACGAAGCGGAAGCCATGCTGCCGCGTATTCCGGACCGAACCGGAAATGCTCCTGCTGTCTGGCCTCATGCGGTCTGTCCCTTCTGCCGTGTCGCTTTGTTCAAGAGTTTATGTGGCCCGCCTCCGGACATGCAGAAAAAGCGCCCCGGACCGGCGGCGGGCAGGCATCACTCCGCCTCCCCGGGCAGAGCGTGAAACGCATTACCAGTCGTAATCGTCGTAATCGCTGTATCTTCTTTTGGCCCTTGATTCCGCCTTTTCCAGTTCCTCCTGGGCCATATTATAAATGTTCTTGGGAAGGCCGCTTTTCTTTGCCTTGTTCAGCCATTTTTCCGCCTCGTCAAAATCCTTTTTCCGATCCACGTAGTAAGTGAAAAGCATGCCCTGAGACATGATTATCGCCATATCGGAGACGGTAAGTTCGTCCGAATCCAGCACTTTCGAAACGGCATCGACCAATTCGGACGCCGTCTCATCATCCGAGAGGTCGGAGAATTCTTCATCCACCACATACTCCCAAATGCTTTTTTTCACTTCATCCAAAAAGATCTTTTTCTTTGATTTCGGCATGGCGGCGACTTTCTTGAGAAGCTTTATGCCTTTCCCGTTCATATCCTCGTCATCGCTGATCAGATATGTCATGCCGAGCGCCAGCTGTCCGAAAACGCAGTCCTGATCCGCGGACTTTTTCAAATATTTGATCGCTTTTTCCAAGTCTTTCTCGTTGTATTCCCGACCCTGTTCCAGCTGAATGCGCAAATACGCGCCGTATGCCGCCTGGGCGATTGGATCGCCCGTTTCCGCGGCCTTGCCGAGCTGTTTTCCGGCTTTCTCGACATCCTGATCGGCGCCCATGCCGATCGCATAGCACAGAGCCAGCATGATCCGGGCATCCGTGTTGCCTTTGCCCGCGCTTTCCTTGAAATGCTTCACAGCATTTTCGTACTCTTCCTCCTGCATGGAGGCAACGCCTTTTTTCCATTCTGCCCGGCCCTTTTTGCAACCAGTGAGGAACACCGCCGCCATAAACAGGACAAGCAAGCTCATGAGCACGTGGAGTATGCGTTTCCATTTTGTCCGGAGCGGGGCCGTGCAGATCGCAGTCGTCATTTTGTTTTTCCGTGTGTTGCGTTTGTTGTATTCGGGCTTTGCGTTTTCCGCAAAACCGGATCGCGACCGGCGAAGGCGCCCCCTCATATCGCCTCCGCCGGAACAGATCACAGATCAATAGTCGTCGTCGTCATCGTCGTAAAAGCTGGCTTTGTTGGCTGCCGCGGGCCCATAATCATCATCGTCGTCGTCATAGGAGCTGTATTTTTTACGGATTTCCTCCCGTTCCTTCTGCTCCTTCTGGAGCTGCGCCACGACGATCTTCAGAGCCGCGACATACTGCTTGGGAAGGCCGTTCTTCTTCGCCTTGTTCAGCCATTTTTCAGCTTCTTCCTTATCCGCTTCAATATCGTCCAGTCCGACGGAATAAAGCACATAAAGCGCTCCCTGGGACCCGACGATGCACAAATCGGTAACGGTGAACTTGTCAAGCGGAATGACCTCGAGAATGCCTTCGACGACGTCATCGTCCTTGGTGTCGGCATATTCTTCCAGAGCAAATTTCACGAGCCCCATCTTCGCATCGTCCAGGAAGATTTTCTTCTTCGTCAGGGAGTGTTCGGCGACTTTCTTGAGGTTCTTCAAGGCAGCATCCATGTCATGCTCTTCTTCAGCGCTGTAAAGAGCAAGCGCCAACTGCCCGAACACGCAGTCCTGTTTTGCCGACTTTTCAATAAAGTCGGTAGCGTCTTCTATGGCTTCTTTATCCCCGCCGGATTGCGCCAACAGGAGCATTCCGTAGGCAGCCTGGGCGACCGGATCTTCCGCCTTCGCAGCCTTCTTAAGCTGTTTTTCGGCCTCTTCAAGATCCGGCTCCTCGACGCCCATGCCGACCGCATAGCAGACGGCAAGCATCATCTGAGCGTCCGTATTGCCCTTCTCGGCGCTTTCCTTAAATGATTTCCTGGCATCCTCGTACTTGCCTTTTTCTATGGAGGAGATGCCTTTCTTCAGATCTCCCGAGCCTTTTTTGCAGGAGGTGAAGAGCGTCGCCGCCAGGATCATGGCAAGAAGGCTCATGAACACATGGAGCGTGCGTTTCCAGTTGGTCCGGGACGCGGTCGCGCCGGATGCTGTCGTGCGGATTGCAGTCGTCATTTTGTTTTTCCTTTACGTTGTTGTTGTATTTAGGGGTTTTTAGAAATCAGGTCGTTTATAGTTATTGTATACAATATAGCAGACAGTATTACGTTTTCAAGTCTCCGAAACCACTTTTTTCAAGGAATCAGTTTTATGAAAAAGATATTGAAGGAAGAAAGCGGGAAAACTCTCAGGGCGGAATTCACCGCCGGAGCCTGACGGCAACAGCGAAAGGGATATCCCGAGAGATTGAAATAAGGAAAGGAGCGAAAACGGCGCGGCGGGCGACACGGCGACGAACCGGCGGAGAGAAACGACCTCCGGCGGCAGGGCGCGCGGGGTCTGCGGAAAGCGAGCAGGAACCGGAAAGCGAGCAGGAACCGGAAAGCGAGCAGGAACCGGAAAGCGAGCAGGAACCGGAAAGCGAGCAGGAACCGGAAAGCGAGCAGGAACCGGAAAGCGAGCAGGAACCGGAAAGCGTCAGCGGAGGAACGCGCCGTATCCGGCGAGTCCGGCGAGAATGCCGGAGACGATCTTGTTCTGGTACTCCGGCGAGGCGATCTTCTTGAGTTCGGCGTCGTTGGAAAGATAACCGACTTCGAGCAGGACGGCAGGACATGTGGCGTTCGCGATCACGTAAATCGCCTGGTGGCGGATGCCGCGGTCCGAAGCTCCGGTCGCGGCGACCAGTCCCTTCTGCATTTCGTATGCCAAACGCGAGTTGTTCGCGTCAAATGCGTTCGCGGCCTGCTTTTCGGTCTTGACTTTGGATCCTTTGGTCTCGGTGCCGCCGACAGGGACGACGCGGTAGGTCTCGATCCCGGCCGGAGTCTTGTTCGTGGAGGAATTGCAATGGATTGAGATGTAGAGGTCCGGCTTGTGTTTCTTGCAGAGGGCGACGCGATCCTGAAGCGTCGGATAGGTATCTCCCGTACGTGTCATGATGACGCGGAACCCGAGTTTTTCGAGCTGTGTCTGAAGGCGTTTTGCGATTTGAAGGGTGTAGACCTTCTCTTTGGACGTGCCGTTGACGGCGCCCGGGTCGGAACCGCCGTGTCCGGCGTCGATCATGATGGTCTTCATGCCGAGTTTGACCGCGGTCTTGTTGCGGAGGAGCGGGTCGAGGCAGGTCAGGAAATCGACCTCGGAGATGTAGGGCTCATTGTTTTTGATAAGGACGGGATAAAGGAAGTAGACCTGGGTGCCGTTGAAGGTACCGTCTCGATAAGTGGCGGAGAGGACGGCTTTTCGCGTTTTGTCGTAGATGACGACGCCGGAGATCTTGTCTCCTTTTTTCGTGTAGGCGAAGGTAAGGCCGTAGTTGACCGCGACGTCGCGCAAATGCACATAGCGAACCTTGTTCTGCGTGATTTTGCGGAGGTTCATGGTGGAAACGTCTTTGTCTTTCGTCGAGGTCGTCTGGGCGGCAGCTTCGGCGGCCTTCTTCGCCGCGGCTGCCCGCTGCTCCGCAACGGCCTTCTCGATCGCCCGGGCTTTGTCAATGGCGAGCTGGCGCTGACGCTGCAGCTCCTCCGCGCTCAGGTTCTGCACCGAAACGGGGTCCTTTTCCGCAGGCGGCGGGGTGACGCCGGTCTTGTCCGCCGCGGCTGCCGCGGCCCGGGCTTCCGCCGCAGCTGCTTCCTGCTGGCGCCGGATGAGTTCGGCGCGGTATTGTTCCAGAGCGGCGCGTTCCGCGGCCAGGGCGGCGCGCATGCGCTCAAGGCGGGTACGTTCCGATGCGATCTCCTCGGCGGTCGGAAGCTTGTTCCCGGACGAAGCGGCGCCGGACGAAGCGGAGTTCGCCTGTGCCGAGGCGGGCGGAAGCGGGAGATCCGTAACGGTCTGCGCCTGAACGGCGACGGCGGACAACAGAAAAAAGAAAGCAAGAAACGGATGGAACATTTTTTTCTTCATGGGTCACTCTTCCTTTTGCGTGGCGGGCGGTGTCGCCGGACGTGGCGTGGAGGTTCGAAGCGGGGGCTTGACGGGCGGCTGGGACAGCAGTTCCGGCAGACCATTTTTCAGCAGGAATACATGTCCGTTCGCGGTCCGCATCTCATATTCGGCGCGGGATGCGAGCTGTTTTTTGCGATGTTCGAAGGCGTCGTCCGGCTCTCCGATGAGACGGCGGACTTTTTCCGGGTCGAAGGAGACCGTCAGGCGGCCGAGACATACTTCGATGTCCGTTTCCCCTGCTTCCGTGACCTGGGCTTTTGCCAATTCGAGTTTATAGTCGAATCCATCGCGCATGACCGCATGGAACATTTCCCTGAACTGGAGCTCTTCCGGCAGGTCCGCCATGCGGTCGGCGGAGAACTGCGAGGCCAGAGCCTGAAATTTCTGCGAAAACAGATCCAGATCGAACTCGCCCCGGGGATAGTCGGACCGGAATCTCTGCTCGTTTTCATCCGTCGACACCGACCAGACGATCGAGAATTCTTCCGCACCGGAGCGTTTCCTCAGGAACTCGGCAGACCACGGATTGTCCGCCTTGAAAAAACGCAGCTGCTCGAGCCACTGGGTCGGCCTCGGAACGCAGTTCTTGAACAGGCGGGAGATGAGGAAGACGCGGCTGGTCTTGTCCGGGTACCAGACGCGGACGTAGCGGGCATCCGGGTCCTGAGTCTGGCCGGGCTGGCCGACGATGCGGTCGGGAATCGTGCGCCAGAAGCCGCCCCCGAGCATCATGCGCAGGAGTTCGGCGCCCGTTGCATCGCGAAGGACGACGAGGATACCGGTGTCTTTTTCCAGTTCGGACCTCTTCGGGTCGGATTTCTCGTCCGCAGCCATGATCTCGTCATCCGACACCAGATGCAGTTCTCTGTAATCCTCAAGACTGGAGATGTTCAGTTCCTTCAACGGCTCGGTCTTCGCGAGGTTCTCCAGCAGCTCGGCGATCAGCGTGGACGCGGCCTGCGCGTCGGCGCGTTCCTTCAGCGCCCAGTATTTGCCGTCGGGCATGAAGGTCATCGTGCTTTTCTGGTTGAACAGGGAGACTTCGACCGTGCGGACGTCCTCCGGACGAAAACCGGACAGGACGAGGTCGGTCGCTCTCCCGCCGGACTCGGAGTCCGCGCGGTGCCGAAGTACGAGCTCGGCCAGGACGGCGAGCGCCGTGACGGCCAGCAGGAAAACGACTATGGCGAGTTTGTGCGTGTTCAGTTTCATGAGATGTGCCGTTTCCGTTTCGGTTCGTGCAGGCGGCTCCGGACGGCGCCGAGGATTCGGTTCCACTTCAGTTTGCGGGCGATGCTCCAGACAATGCCGATCAGGACGATGAACGCGGGGATCAGGATGATGTTGATCAGACGGACCGTGTTGTTGATGCGGTCGAGGTCCTGCCTCAGCCCGAGGCGGATCTTGCGGAGTTCGCGTTTGAGCTCGGCATCCTTCAGTTCGTACGATTTCAGGAGGTTCTGCTGGTCCGGCGTCAGCTGAGCCTCGTCGGCGCCGCTCATGATCATCTGCTTGCGGATGGACTCCACACGCTGTTCCAGCACCATGGACTCCTCCGCGAGCTTGAGCGCCTTGTCCTTGAATTCCAGGTCGGCGTTACGCATGCTTTCGTCGATGCGCGTGAGCGGACGGGACATGGGGACGCGGCTTCTGAGGGCGGAAAGGCTGCCGTCGCCGCAAAGGGATTCCACAACGTTTTCGATGAGCGTGATGTTGTCATTGCTCCGGACGACGATGCTCTGTCCGAACTCGTCCTTCGACTGCGTGACGCATGCGTCGTGGAACAGCATGTCGGCATCGCCGAAAAGATAGACTTCGCCGGGCTTCACGGGACCTTCGTGTCCGTATGCGCTCGGGAACTGCCCCTTGATATGCAGAAGCAGCGTGAGGTTTTCTCCGTCGGAATCCAGTCCGGGCGCGGAGAAATCCGCCAGGACCTTTTCCGCCGGGTCGGAAACGTCGGCAGCCATCGAATACTTCGTCGTGTAGACCAGCGGCTCGAACGACAACAACGGACCGTCGGCCGGGCCCTTCGCCGAGAAGAATCCGGCGAAGTTCATGCGCAGGGACGTCAGCCCTCCCGTGATCGGGCTTCCGCGGTCGATGCCCGCCTCCGTGATGCACAGCGCGGTCGGGATCGTCTGGCGGATTCCCTTGCTGTCGAGCACGTCAAGCTTGAAGTTCATGTCCGCGGCAAGAAGGGAAGTCGAATACGACACGCCCCACTTCTTCAGCAGCGGTTCCAGGGTGGATTCGATCAGGTCGATGTAGGAGACGGTCTGCCTGTTCCGCACCTGGCTCTCCGCATAGGAGGACCGCGGATCCACAAACACCGCCATGCGGCCGCCGTTCACCAGATACGCGTCGATCGCTTCGAGCGTCTGCCGGTCGAAGCCGGCCGGATGCACCACCAGAAGGGCATCGACCCCTTCGATCTTCGTCTCATCCGGGGAAATGAGCTTCAATTCGTAGTCCTTGCCCAACTCGGTGAAAAGATACCACGGCGCCGTCCCGCGGGCGCCCGTCTGCGGGGACGGAGCCTGCCCCAGCACGGGGAAGGCGCTCAGCACACCGACCACCGGACGTTTCGGGTTCTGGACGTGCATCACACGGCGCAGGAGTTCGTATTCCAGGATACGTTCATTTTTCGGCGAGAGGAACGGTACGGAAAGGCAGAGGTTTCCGGCGGAAACGCTCAGGCCGAGGAAGAAGCGGTCTCCTCCGGCGTTCATGGCGGGCATGAGCCCTTCGACGAGCGCGGCCTCCTCCTCCCGCGTGTCGGGCTCCGGCGTGATGAGTTCGAGCTTGACTTTGCCGTCCGCCTCCCGGCTGAATTCGCGCAGAAGCCATTTTACGCGTTCGGCATATCCCAGCAGGTCCTTCGGCGTATCGGGGCCGGCGGGCGAGACGTACAGGCGCACCGTCACGGGGCGTTTCAGCGATTTCGCCAGCCGGCGGGCTTCCGGGGAGAGCGAATACGCCCGGTCCGCGGTGCAGTCCACGCGGAAGCGGAACACGTCCATCGTCAGCGCGAGGCAAACGAAAACGTAGACCGCGATCACGAACGAGGCGGCCATCGAAAGGACATTTTTCCACGTGTAGCGATCCTGGAGCGCCCCGGGCAGGAAAAGCCCGCCGCCTCCCGAAGCGGCATAGGCCAGGACCGTCCGGGCGAAATACAGGAACAGCAGCGTGATCAGGATGCTGTAGGCGAGCTCGGACGTGTCGAAAAGCCCGCGCTGGAACGACTGGTAATGCGGCACCACAGTGCAGTAGGAAACGAGACGGCGGAGACTGTCCGGCAGCCACTGGTACAGCAGCGAGGTCACGCGGTCCCAGCCGGTGAACATCAGCAGGGCGCACAGCAGGAGCGCGAGCAGAAAACTGGCCGTCTGGCTCTTCGACATCGCGGAACAGAAGCTCGAGACAGCCAGAAACGCCGACCCCACGAGCAGCGCCCCGGCATATCCGCAGACGATCGCGCCGACATCCGGTTCGCCCAGCACGGCGATCGTGATGGGGACGGGGAGCGTCAGGATGAGCGCCACGATCACGAGCGCCATCCCCGCGAGGTATTTGCCGAAGACGAGTTCCCACAGCGAAACGGGATAGGACAGCGTAAGCTCGAACGTGCCGACGCGGCGTTCCTCCGCCCACAGCGGCATGCCCAGAGCGGGCATCAGAAACATGAAAAGCCACGGCATCCAGCTGAAGAACGGGCTGAGCTCCGCCTGTCCGAGCGCCAGAATGTCGCTGAAGACAAACGTGCAAACGTTCGCCATCACGAGGAAGATCACGAGGAAGACCCATGCGGCGGGCGATGCCAGACTCGCGAAGAATTCACGGGCAGCGACGGCGAAAATGCGCCGGACGGACGCGAACGCAAATGCTCCCCCCTTCGCCGGGGAAGCGGGAATGCCGGGATCCGGCGACCTGAAACGGCGGAGAAACGCGTTCATGAGCGTTCACCTCCCGTCATGTCGGCGAAGAGCCCGGCGAGGTCCGTACCGAGCGCATCGGCCTTTGCCCGGAACTCGTCCTTGGTGCCGTCGAACATCGTTTTGCCGCGGCAGAGCAGGAAGACACGCGAACAGACGGCCTGGACCTCCTCCAGGATGTGCGTGGAAATGATGACGGCCGTCCCCGCCCTGAGCTCAAGGATCAAATCGCGGATCTGCCGTTTCTGGTTCGGGTCGAGACCGTCCGTCGGCTCGTCCATGATAAGCACCGCCGGATCGTGCAGGATGGACTGCGCCAGGCAGACGCGCCGTTTGTAGCCCTTCGACAAGGCTTCGATCTCCTGCCCGGCCGCTTCGCCCAGGGCGCAGCGTTCGATGGTGCGGTCCACGCGGCGGCGGAGCTCGCTCCCGTAGAAACCGTGCAGACGTCCCGTGTAAGTCAGGAAAGCGCGGACAGTCATGGTCATGTGGAGCGGAGCATTTTCCGGCAGAAACCCGATGAGCGATTTTGCCCGGCGGGGTTCCGCCGCGATGTCGATGCCGCCGATGCGGACTTTGCCGGCATAGGGCGGCATCACGCCGCTGATCATTTTCATGGCCGTGGTCTTGCCTGCGCCGTTCGGCCCGATGAAGCCGAGCACGTCGCCAACGTCCACGCGCAGCGAGAGGTCGTCGACCACAAGCCGCGTGCCGTAGCGCTTGGAGAGGTGTTCCACATCGATCATCATACCGGGCGCCGGTTCCTTTCCCCGGTCAGCGGGTATCGCGGGCCAGTTCGTTGTCGCGGAACAGGAAAAACGCCCAGCCGATCCAAACCGCGCAGTAAAGGACGGTGGAAAGCAGAATCATGACGAAATATGACGCCGGGATGCGGACGCGGTTCGAGAGGACATCGGCCATCCAGAAAAGCTGCCAGTTCGGCACAAGCGAGGTGCAGAAAAGCGCGCTTACGGTGCCGGCGCCGAACGTTTTCGCCGCGAAATAGTGCAGCACCATCCCGACCAGGAAAAGGAGCATGCAGATCATCAGGTTGCCCACGATCTCCAGCTTCGTCGCCAGAGTCGCGCTGATCACGCCCATGATCCATACGGCGAAAAACAGCATGCACAGCGCCGGAAGCAGAACGCTTGCCGCCATGAACGTCTCGGGATCCGACTTCAGGTAATCGTCCAGCCCCCTCGAACGGACGATCTGCGAAATCGCCGCGATGATCGGGAAAAGAATTGCCATCGCAATGACCGCGTTGGACGAGAAAGAACGCTGGGAGATGAAATTGCGGATGCCGCCGTACAGAGAGGCGACGCAAATCGCGCCGAAATAGAAGCACAGCAGCGGCGTGCTCAGGCGGAACTGGTCCTTTGCGATCAGGATCGACAGCCACGTGGCGGAGTTGCAGATGAACACAAACAGCGTAAGGGATACCAGGATGCCGCTGATCTTCGAGATGACAAAGGAGAAACGCGACACAGGCTTCGACATCAGCAGCAGGACCGTTCCGTTCCGCAGGTCGCGGGTGATGGTACGGGCGGAGCAGAGCACCGCGGCGAAAAGACCGAACAGCATGGTCGTGGCCATGGAGCTGTCGCAGACCAGGCGGATCTGCTGCCGGAACACGAACAGCGAGAAGAACGGAAAGAGCCCGATCATGATCAGCGCTGTCACGAGCATCAGGTAGAACACCGGTTCGCGCAGGCATTCCCGGCATGCGTTCATGGAGAGACGGAAAAACGTGAACATCGGGGAATCACTCCTCGGCGGCCGCGTCCTGATTCTGAAGGTAATCCAAATAGTGGTCGGAAACGTCGGTCTTCAGCGTCTTCCGGAAGAACTCGTCGAGGCGAACCGTGTTGACCTTCCACTCCGCATTGGAGAATTCGACCATGCGGACGGATTCCGGGACCGCCAGACGGTACACCGGGTTGATGTAGGACTCGTCGCCCAGGATGATGACCGTCTCGGGGCGGAGATAGGCGATGAAGCGCGAGAGCTGCGGCGCGGGAAGCGCTACCTCGATCTCGCCGGCGGAATTCCTGCCGCCGCTGAAGTACACCTGGTCGTCCTTCGAAGGCCTGCCGGGATTGGACGGCAGAAGGATGTACGGGACATCGTATTTCGTGCGGAGGTACTCGGCGATCACCTTGCGCGGGATGCGGTAGTTGGCGACGATCAGGAGGAACGGGAGCGGTTTGTGTTTTTTATAACCCCAGAACGGTTCCTTCCGTTCGGTGGCAGTCTTCGCGGTCTCCGCCTCGGAAATGGTGTCGGGTTTCAGGTACCTTTCTTCGATCTCACTCAGCTGGGCCGCGTCAATGCGCCCTTCCTCGTAATCCTTCTGGGCGAGAAAAAGACGGTCCTCGCGAGCGGTTTGGAGCTCAAGTCTCCTGTCCATCAGAAGCGCCTCGTTTTCGGGAGACGGGACCGCGGCGAGGATGGCGGTGTAATGCGTAAGGCATTCAATCTCCGCCTCGAGTTTCTCGGAGGGCTGGGCGTCCTCGCGGCCGTTGATCTCCTTGAGCGCGTCGCTGCTGGCCATGAGGTTGGCGGAAAGGACATCGACCTCGTCTTTCTTGTCGCCGGAAAGATTTGCGTCGGCAATCGCTTTTGCAAGTTCGGGGAATCTGGTCTCGAACGTGTCGGGGATTTCTTCCTCGGCTTCCGCTTTCGCCTTCTCGGCGGCGGCCTGCGCTTCGGCTTCCGCTTTCGCCTTCTCGGCGGCGGCCTGCGCTTCGGCTTCCGCTTCCGCCTTCTCGGCGGCGGCCTGCGATTCGGCTTCCGCTTCCGCCTTCTCGGCGGCGGCCTGCACCTCGGCTTCCGCTTTCGCCTTCTCGGCGGCGGCCTGCGCCTCGGCTTCCGCTTTCTGTTCCGCGGCTTCATCGATCTGTGCCTGGAAATCGGCCTGTTCCGCCGCGGGGATAGCCGCGGGAGCCGGGGTGGCTTTCTCGTCCGCCGGGTCGGCGGCAAAAGAGGTTGCGGCAAGGGCGCAGAGAGTCGCGCAAAGCGATACGGAAGCGTATTTCGGAAGGTTCATGTCGGGATCTCCTACGAAAAAATGAAACAAAAATAAAAAAACACGGTGAAATGATTTGCGAAAAATGAATCGCAGTTTATATTTTAAACACAAAAACGCAAAAATCAAATGAAAGAACGCCATGCCATCCACTTTTTTTCAAACTTTTCCGGAAAAACCGGCCGCGGCCGTTTTTTTAAGCGGGACGGGAACAAACGCCGCCAAGCTGCTTGAAGGCTGGAAATCCGGCGCTTTCCGCGGCTGGACCCCGCGTGTCCTGGTGACCGACAAACCCGAAACAAGCCGTGCCAGAGCCCTGGCGGAACAGTACGGCCTGCCGCTTGTCGAACACGACATCGCGAAATTCTACCGGGAACGCGGCCTGGAAAAAATCGCGCTGATTTCGGAACGCGCTCTCCAGGTGCGCGAGGAATGGACCGGAGCCCTGATCCGTCTGCTCATGCCCTACGGCGTCCAGTTCGGCATCCTCGCCGGATTCGTCCCGCTCTCCAACATCACATGCGTCCTTCCCTGCCTGAACGTCCACCCGGGCGACCTCACGCTTGAGGAGGACGGACGGCGTTATCTGGCCGGACTGCAGCGTCTCCCGGTCGAGACCGCCCTGCTCCGCGGCCACACACACCTCAGGAGCAGCGTCATCATCGCCCAGGCGTTCACAGGCGGCGCGAAGGAAATGGATTCCGGCCCGGTACTCGGGATCTCCGCCCCGGTCCCCGTCGACCTCATGGGCGCGTCCATCGACGAGCTCAAGGCGTGCCAGGCCGCCCGCGCCGGAAAGAAGCCCGCGGAATACCGCGGCGATCTGCTCATGCAGGTGGCCGAACGCAATTTGGAAAACCTGAAGGAACACGGCGACTGGGTCGTTTTCCCGCAGGCCGTCGACGACTTCGCCCGGAACAAGTTCACGCTTGATCCGGACGGGGCGCTTCGCTACGAGGGGAACCCCGTGAAGACGGTGGAGTATTCCGAATCCGCCGCACCGCGTCCTGTCGCCCCGTGAAAACGAAAATTAGGATAAATCGCCCGCAAATCCGCTTGTAAAAAAGCGGAAGAGGGTGTATTGTTACATTTTGACAACTTACATGGAGACTGCCATATCATGATCACCACTGCCGCTCAACTTCGCGAAAAGTACCTCCAATTCTTCCAGTCCAAGGGACACGCCGTCATCCGCAGCGCGTCCCTCGTCCCGGACAACGACCCGACTGTGCTCTTCACGACCGCCGGGATGCATCCGCTCGTGCCGTATCTCCTCGGCGAAAAGCACCCGCAGGGCACCCGTCTCACCGACGTCCAGAAGTGCATCCGCACGGGTGACATCGACGATGTGGGCGACGCCGTGCACCTGACCTTCTTCGAAATGCTCGGCAACTGGTCCCTCGGCGACTATTTCAAGAAGGAAGCCATCGCCTTCAGCTACGAATTCCTCACCTCGCCCGATTACCTCGGATTCCCCCTCGAAATGCTCGGGTTCACCGTGTTCGCCGGCGACGAGGACGCTCCGTTCGACGAAGAGGCGTACAACGAGTGGCGCAAGCACGGCGTGAGCGAAAACCGCATCGCGAAACTCCCGAAAAAGGACAACTGGTGGGGTCCCGCCGGCATCACCGGCCCCTGCGGCCCCGATACCGAATTCTTCTACTGGACCGGCCCGAAGCCCGCGCCGGAAGTCTTCGACCCCTCCGACAAACGCTGGGTCGAGATCTGGAACAACGTCTTCATGCAGTATTTCAAGCAGGCGGACGGCACGTTCACCCCGCTGGCGCAGAAGAACGTCGACACCGGCATGGGCCTCGAACGCGTGACCGCAATCCTGCAGGGCAAGGACAACTGCTACGAGACCGAACTCTTCACCCCGATCTTTGCCAAGCTCGACGAGATCCGCGGCATGACTCATGAGGCCGGCACTCCCCGCACCGCTCCCGAGCGCATCGTGGCCGACCACATCCGCGCGGCCGTCTTCATCATCGCCGACGGCGTCGTGCCCGACAAGAACGGCCGCGAGTACGTGCTCCGCCGCATCATCCGCCGCGCCATCCGAGAGGGCAGCAACAACCTCGGCATCAAGGAAGCGTTCACCGCGAAGATCGCCGAAGTCGTGATCTCCATCAGCGGCGATTTCTACCCCGAGCTGAACGCACAGCGCGACACCATCCTCGCCGAGCTCAGCCGCGAAGAGGAAACATTCCAGCGCACGCTCGAACGCGGCACCCGCGAATTCGAGAAGATGGTCGCCCGCGTGCCCGACTTCGTGACGAACAAGGTCATCTCCGGCAAGAACGCGTTCAATCTGTACGAGACCTACGGATTCCCGATCGAGCTCACCGTGGAAATGGCGAAGGAGAAGAACTTCACCGTCGACATGAAAGGCTACGAAGAAGCCCGACAGAAGCATATCGCCGATTCCCAGACCGCCGAAAAAGGCCAGAACAAAGGCGGTCTCGCCGACCATTCCGAAGCCTCCGCCGAACTCCACACTGCCACCCACCTGCTCCACAAGGCGCTCCGCCTTGTGCTCGGCGACCACGTGGCACAGCGCGGCTCCAACATCGACGGCGTCCGCCTCCGCTTCGACTTCTCCCACCCCGAGAAAATGACCCCCGAACAGCTCGCCGAGGTCGAACGCATCGTCAACGAGCAGATCAAAGCCGATCTACCCGTCGTCTGCCGCGAGATGTCGCCCGACGCCGCCCGCGCGGAAGGCGCAATCGGACTCTTCGGCAACAAGTACGGCGACATCGTGAAAGTCTACAGCATGGGCGACTTCTCCAAGGAAATCTGCGGCGGGCCCCATGCCGCGCACACCGGACAGCTCGGCGGCTTCAAGATCCTCAAGGAGGAAAGCTCCAGCCGCGGCGTCCGACGCATCAAGGCCGTGCTCGTCAAGGACAGCGCGGACGCGCAGAAATAAGGAGTCATGACCATGGAAACCGGAGAAGTCTTCCTTTCCGAAAACGGCGGCATCCACCACATCCGCGTGAAGGGCAACGCTTCGTTCGTCTGCGCGCCGCCTCTCCGCGAGCTGGCGAAAAAGCTCGCCGCAGAACCGTTCGCCGGCCTGAAGATCGACCTCGAGGAGTGCACCTGGATGGACAGCACCTTCATGGGCATGCTCGCCATGCTCGGACTGAACGCGAAGAAGAAGGGCGCCCCCGCCGAAATCTTCAACGCTTCCGAGCAGAACGAAAAGCTCCTCGCCGGCCTCGGCCTCAAAAAGGTCTTCGAGTTCAAATCCGGCCAGTCCATCGCCGGAAACGACGTGCCTGCCGCGTCCAACGAGAGCACCCCGGAGAGCCGCGCCAGAAACGTGCTCGACGCCCACCAGACCCTGATGGACATTGACGAAGGCAACGTGCGGAAATTCGAGAAGGTCGTCGAATTCGTCAAAAAGGACATCGACAGGATGGAACAGGACAAGCAGTCCTGAGGCACACACGGCAAATCACTTCATTTTCAACAGGAATCGCCCGATCATGGCAGAGCGCATCGAAACCGACAGCATGGGACCGATCTCCGTCCCCGCCGAACACTACTGGGGCGCTCAGACGCAGCGTTCCCTGATCCATTTCAACATCGGGGACGACCTCATCCCGCGCGAGGTCATCCGCGGGTTTGCCGTCCTGAAAAAAGCGTGCGCCATCGCCAACCGCGGCCTCGGCAAGCTCGATCCCGCCCTCGCCAATGCGATCTGCACGGCCTGCGACGAGATCCTCGCCGGAAAATTCGATGCAGAATTCCCGCTGAAGGTCTGGATGACCGGCAGCGGCACGCAGTCCAACATGAACGTGAACGAGGTCGTGTCCAACCGCGCGAACGAACTGCTCGGCGGCGAACGCGGCACGAAGAACCCCGTCCATCCGAACGACCACGTCAACAAATCCCAGTCCTCCAACGACACCTTCCCCGCGGCAATGCACGTCGCCGCGGCCTGTGCGCTCGTCGAAACGCTCCTGCCCGCCGTCCGCGAGCTCCGCGACGCCCTCGCGAAAAAGGAAGCCGAGTTCGCCTCCATCGTGAAGATCGGCCGCACTCACCTTCAGGACGCCGTGCCGCTCACGCTTGGCCAGGAGTTCTCCGGCTACCGCGCCCAGCTCGACGCAGCCGTCGCACGCGTCGAGGGCGCCCTGCCCGAACTCTATGAACTCGCGCTCGGCGGGACCGCAGTCGGAACCGGCCTCAACGCCCCGAAAGGGTTCGCCGAGGCCGCAGCAAAGGAGATCGCCGCGCTCACAGGACTCCCGTTCGTCTCCGGCCGCAACAAGTTCGCGCTCCTCGCCGGACACGACGCGATCGCCGCCGCGAGCGGCACGCTCCGCACCCTCGCATGCGCCCTCATGAAGATGGCCAACGACATCCGCTGGCTCGCAAGCGGTCCGCGGTGCGGCCTCGGCGAGCTCATCCTTCCCGAAAACGAGCCCGGCTCCTCCATCATGCCCGGCAAAGTGAACCCGACCCAGTGCGAAGCCATGACCATGGTCTGCGTACAGGTGATCGGACTCGACACCGCCGTCGCGATGGCCGCCTCGCAGGGCAATTTCGAACTGAACGTCTTCAAGCCCGTGATGATCTTCGACCTCCTGACCGAAATCCGCCTCATCGCGGATTCCTGCCGTTCCTTCGCGAAGTATGCGCTCGACGGCCTCCGCGCCGACACCGCACGCATCGGCGAGCTCCTGAATCGTTCCCTGATGCTCGTGACCGCGCTGTCCCCGGTCATCGGCTATGACAACGCCGCCGCCATCGCGAAGACCGCCCACAAGAAGGGCATCACGCTGAAGCAGGCCGCGCTGGAAAGCGGGCTCATCGACGAAGCCGCTTTCGACGCCGCTGTCCGCCCCGAAAAGATGGTCGGGCTCTGAGCTTGGACATCTCCGCGTTTTCCGCACAACACACCTGAAATTTCCACTTCCGAATATCCTATGAACGACAACGATTTCATCGCTCTGCTCGAAAAGCTCATCCGCACCTGCCCCGTCACCGCTGACACGGCGCGCGTCAACGCCGCCACCGCGGTCATGCGCGAATTCCTCGAAACGCGCGGGATCTTCTGCCGCCTCGAGGAACTCGGCGGACGGCACATCCTGTACGCGTCCAACCGTGAAAGCGGCACGCCGGAGATCATCCTGAACTCGCACCTGGACGTCGTGCCCGCCGAGCCGGAGCAGTTCGAGCCGGTCGTCCGCGACGGAAAGCTTTTCGGCCGCGGCGCGTGCGACTGCCTCGGAAACGCGGTCTGTCTGGCGCGGATCCTGCTCGCGGCAAAAGCACATGTCGCGGCGGTCTTTTCCGCCGACGAGGAGACCGGCGGCGAGACCACGAAGCGCATGGTCGAACTCGGATACACGGCAAAACACGCCATCCTCATCCTCGATTCCGGCGGTGAGCCGACCATCATCTACGAGCAGAAGGGCATTCTTGTAGTCCACCTGACCGCGAAGGGACGCGACGGACACGCCGCCTATCCGTGGAATTGCGACGACCCGATCGACAAGCTCATGGCCGGGTACGCGAAGTTCCGCGCGAAATGGCGGAATCCAACCTCGGATAACGACTGGCGGAACAGCATGGCCGCGTGCATGATGTCCGCAGGCTCCGCCCCAAACCAGATCCCGGGCGAGGCGACCATGACGATCAACTTCCGCATCGTGGACGAAGCGTCGCGCGAAGCCATCCTGCGCGACCTGGCGGAAACGACCGGATGCGAAGTCACGCTCGGCGAGGACATCCCGCCCGTATCGTTCGACAAGGACGCGCCGATGTTCAAAAAGCTTCAATCCGCGCTTTCCGAACATGCTTTCGGCGGACGCGAAATCCCGATGGCGCGCATCTGCGGCGCGACCGATTCCCGGCACTGGAAGGCGCTCGGGATCCCCGTTCCCGTGCTCGGCGTGGGCGGCGGCAACGAGCATTCCGCGAACGAATACGTCGAGCTGGATTCCATCGGGCGCTATGCGGACGCCATTGTGAAGTTCGCCGACGAACTCGCGGCGGAATGATCCGCACCTTTTTCAGCTAAAAAACCGATCCGGCTCACCCGTAGACGGCGAGGGGAAACGACCTCGCGACGAGGGCGCGGGCTTCCGCCGCATTTTTCAGGTCGCCGCTCGCGATCATTTGCGCGAGGATGTTGCCGATGGCGGTCGCCTCGGTCGGGCCCGCCAGCACGCGGCGTCCGGTAATCCGCGCCACCTGCCGCATGAAGAACTTGTCGCGTGTGCCGCCGCCCAGGATGTTGAGCGTATCTAATCTTTTGCCTGTGATGCGTTCGAGCTGTTCGATGCGTTTCCTGAAGCAGTCGGCGAGGGAGTCGTAGATGCAGCGGACCAGCGTGGCGGCGTCCGGGATCTCGCCCTGGCCGTGTTCGAGGCAGTAGCGCCGCACGCGTTCCGGCATGTCGCCCGGCGGGAAGAACGCAGCGTCGTCCGGGTCGATCCTGAACGGCTGACCGTCGAGCGGGGCCGCCATCGCCTCCATGTCCGCGAACGAAATGTCCTTGCCCTGTTCGATCCACGTACGACGGGTCTCCTGAAGCAGCCACGTGCCCATGATGTTGCAGAGGAACCGGAAGGTATCCTCTGCGCCGCGTTCATTGGTGAACTTGCTTTCCAGCGCCTCGGGCGTGAGGACCGCCGAACGAAGTTCCGCGCCGAGGAGAGCCCATGTGCCGAGGCTGATGTACAGCGCCTTCTCCGGGTCAACACACGGCATCGCCAGCACGGCGCTCGCGGTGTCGTGCGAGGCGCATTTCACGGCAGGGATCCGGGGGATGCCGAGGCGGGCCGCCGTCTCCGGTTTCAAGTGTCCGGCGGGCGAACCGGGCGATACGAGCTTCGTGAAGAGCCCGGCGGGGAGCCCGGCAAACCCGGTCAATGCTTCCATGTCCCATTCCGGCGAACTCGCTTTCAGCAGCGCCCCTGTGCTCGCGATGGTAACTTCGCTGGTCGCCGTCCCCGTGAGCATGAAGTGAAGCGCGTCCGGCATGAGGAGCATCATGGAGCCGTCCAGCGCCGCCGGATCGTCGCGCAGTTCGGCGCAGAGCTGGTAGACCGAGTTGAAAACGAGCGGCTGGATGCCGTTTCGCGCGTAGAAATCCGCCTTGGAAATCCTGCCGTGGAACGCCTCAATCGCCTCCTCGGTCCGTCCGTCGCGGTAGCAGTACGGATCGTGCAGGAGCTCGCCGTTTCGGAACAGCGCGTAATCTACGCCCCAGGTGTCGATGGAGAAGCTCGCAAGGCCAGGCGCCATCCCTGCCGCTTTTTTCAGCCCCATTTCGAGCTCGCCGAGCAGGGCGCGAAAATCCCAGAAATAATGCCCGCCCTTCTCGTACGGGTAGTTTTTGAACCGGTGGACCTCCTCGAGCTCGAGTCTTCCTTCCAAAAGGCGCCCGAGAATGGCCCGTCCGCTGCTCGCTCCGAGGTCAAACGCCAGATACTGTCTGTCCAGTTTCATACGCCGCATCCTTTCCCGGTCAAACACGTTTCGAGTTCACAGCACGGCACGCGCGGCGACGTCGTCTCCAAGCTTTTCGCAGTATTTCCTCGTGATCTTCCGTGCGTTCTCGATGCGGGCGGCGCTGTTCATGATGACCTCCGTTCCGGGTTGAGTTGAGTCGGGATGCCGCAGGCGAATTCCGCCCGGGGCCCAGCTTCATTTCAGGGAATCTTTCGCGTGTTTCCGTTTTTGTTTCGTCTTTATTTTATCACTTCATGCATCCGTTTTCAAGTTTTCTTTTCGGCTGATTACCTCTTTTTTCGGCATTTGCCTTGATTTTTTCCGCTTTTCGAGTATTTTAATTTGTCTTCCCGTCCGACTTCAACAGTTTTTCCGAACGCCGGGTCCGGCAAGCCGGCCGCACCGAACGGAACCGAACGGGCATTTTTCCGCGGAGAGATGGTCGAGTGGTTTAAGGCATCGGTCTTGAAAACCGACGAGGGGCAACCCTCCGGGGGTTCGAATCCCCCTCTCTCCGCCAGATTTCCTTCAGCACATGCAGTCCACCGGAAACCTCATGGAACACACCGCGGTCCGCCCCATGAAAAAAGATGCTGACGAGATGGAATACACAAGCCATTACGATTCGCCGCTGGGCGGCATCACCCTGGCTTCCGACGGCGCGGCGCTGGTCGGGCTGTGGTTCGACGGCCAGAAGCATTTCGCCGACACGCTCGCCCCGCTCCATGAGGAAAAACCGCTTCCGGCGTTCGATGCGGCAAAACGCTGGCTTGACGTGTATTTCGGCGGGCATGCACCCGGGTTCACCCCGTCCCTGCACATGAAAACGACGCCGTTTCGCAGGGCAGTGTGGGAAATCATGCTCTCGATCCCGTTCGGCGGCACGATGACCTACGGAGAGATCGCGCAAATCCTCGCCCGGAAAACGGGACGGCGGATGTCAGCGCAAGCCGTCGGCGGAGCCGTCGGACACAACGCCATTTCGCTGATCGTCCCGTGTCACCGCGTGATCGGATCGAACGGCAGTCTGACCGGCTATGCAGGCGGGCTCGACAGAAAGATGCGTCTTCTGGCGATGGAGGGCATCGACATGCACGGCATCTTTCTCCCGAAGGAAGCCGCACCCGGGAACAGTGGAAAAAACCTCCCGTCCATGCCGTGACCACCGACGCCGAAACGCGGAAGACCTACAGGAATTCCGGCTTCACCGGCATCCTGCCGAAGCCGATCAAGCTCAACCGGCTTCGAGAGCTCGTCGTGTATATCCCACGGCCCCGGCGGCCCTTCCCATCGCCGGCATGACGGCCGCGGAGAAAGCGGCCTGTGTTCTGTGGCTGCCGTTTTCCTTCTCCGGGCGGTTCCCTGTTCATTCGTCATCCCTTCCGCCGCGCACGATCAGGGGCAAAAACAGCGAAAATCTTTTCTCCGCGACGGCGGAGCGTCTTGATTTTTCCCGAAAATTATGCTATATTATTTAGATTACTCTATTTCCACCATCTGAAACCGCAAAGGATTCCGCATGAAAATTCTCGTGATCAACTCCGGCAGCTCTTCCCTCAAATTCACCCTCTTCGAAATGGAAGGCGGCACCAACACCGTCGTCGCGTCCGGCTTGGTGGAACGCGTCGGCACCCCGACCCCGAACCTCATCATCAAGCGCCCGGACGGGTTCAAGTTCGAAGAATCCCCCGAAGGCGTGAAGAACCACTCCGACGGCCTGCGCGCCGTCTGCGCCAAGCTCGTCGATCCGCAGATCGGCGTCCTGAAGAGCCTCTCCGAAGTCAAGGCCATCGGTCACCGCGTGCTCCACGGCGGCGAAAAAGTCACCGCCCCGGTCAAGGTCGACGACGCGGTCAAGGACATCATCCGCGAGTGCATCCCGCTCGGACCGCTCCACAATCCCGCCAACCTCAGCGGCATCGAAGCGTGCGAAGAAATCTTCGCCGGCGTCCCGAACGTGGCCGTGTTCGACACCCAGTTTCACCAGACCATGCCCCCGGAGGCATACCTCTACGCCATCCCGATGGAGTTCTACAAGAAGTACGGCATCCGCAAGTACGGTTTCCACGGCACCAGCCATCGTTTCGTGACGCTCTCCACCGCCAAATTCCTCGGCAAGGCCCCCGAAGACGTCACCATCATCACATGCCACCTCGGAAACGGCTGCAGCATGGCCGCCGTCAAGAACGGCAAAGTCATCGACACCACGATGGGCCTCACCCCGCTCGAAGGCCTCATGATGGGCACCCGCAGCGGCGACATGGACCCCGCCGCCGTGCTCCGCATGGTCCAGGTCGGCAACACCGCCCAGGACGTCGACACCATCCTGAACAAGAAGTCCGGTCTCCTCGCCGTCGGCGGCATCGGCAGCGGCGACATGCGCGACATCGTGAACGCCGCCGATTCCGGCAACAAGGACGCCGCGCTCGCGCTGAAGATGTTCATCCGCCGCATCGTGAAGTACATCGGCTCCTACTACGTGCTCCTCGGCGGCGCGGACGCCATCGTCTTCACCGGCGGCATCGGCGAAC
>Ga0310696_10000934_pt1 | contig 43072 bp, 53 predicted proteins | sample AusTroGonzalo_MG_4_FD_203885 | JGI IMG/M metagenome (GOLD analysis project Ga0310696, IMG submission 203885) | Bovine rumen microbial communities from tropical cattle in Woodstock, Queensland, Australia - Gonzalo_02 (v2) (version 2) | ecosystem: Host-associated > Mammals > Digestive system >... | reverse complement strand
TTCTTCTTGTTTGAATCTCCCTGTATGATCATAGATAACTCCTTATAAACTCCTGCCGGAACTGTTCTCTTGTCCCGATCTTCTTTTCATATGTGCGCTGCCCAAGCTCATGTAGGTATTTCATCTCCGGGCAGCTTGTGTCATGTAACTTGCCATGACATCTCCAACACAGCCTCACAGTAAGCTTCCGCTTGCCGCATATAGTCCTGCATCCTGTCCCCTCAAAGATGTGATGCTCATGATCCGCAGGCGCACCGCACAGAAAACAAACATCCCATTCTGCGCCATCGATGATGCTAAATTCCGAACATGTCCTTGATCGACTCATAATCTATATCTCTCTCCGGGAAGTTATGAATCTTGTCATATGTTGATTGAGGAACATCCGATAAGGTACTTCCTTTTTTTTCCTTTACGTCCACAATCTCATTCAGATAACTCTCAAAATGTTTCGAGCAGAACAAAGTCTCCGGCCTCAAGTATGCTGACATCTTCGGATCGTCTTTCCATTGAGCCACCTTCTTATCAATGACTCTTTTGAAATCATCAAGTGTATGTCCTTCAGCTGCCCTGGCATTTATATGCGACATGTTTGTTTTATTTTTAGTTGTGTACTTCGTACCCAGGGATTGATTCAGATAATCAATCACATCCCGACATATATCTTCTTTATCAGATTCAGATTCAGATTCAGATTCAGATAGGGTTTTTGTGGGTTTTGTTGGGTTTTCTAAAAAACCATTCGCTTTTTTTGGGTTTTCTAAAAAACCATTCGCTTTTGGTCTACCACCTTTTTTTCCATTCTCCCTGTTACGTTCACACTTCTCGTCATACTTCTGATTGTTATAGTCCATATCATCCTTTATGAATGAAAAGGCCATGTCAGTAATAGCATCCATCTCCGGCAGATCCTCACCTATCTGATAATTCATCATGGCTGTGATGAGGAGTCCTCGCTGTACCATGTCAAGCTTTGCAAAGCTCTTCATGTACCTGCCGAGAAAAATGAAACTGTCCCTAGTCATATCTTCAAAATCTCCTGCTTCTTGTTGATCTTGTATAACCATTTGTGCTTTTTTAACCCCTTGCTTATTTCTCTGATTCGATGTGTTTCCTGCATAATATATGCTTTAAGATTCGGATCTTCGGGATCGTCTGCTATGTAATATCCCGATCCTACATTTATGACCGGCACTTCCCTTTTTGCTTTGCAGATTTCCTTCCTTACTTCCCGATCAGAAGCTCCTAAAAGCTGACATAATTCTTCCCTCGTTATCGGTTTGCTATCGCTGCCTATAGGCAAATAAGCATATATATCACTCATATCTATCCCCCTTTCGCTGCTCCCACAGCATCTCCATCTTGCGAATCTCATCGGGAGTCCGGGTTTCAATACCCTGGTCTCTCGCTTCTGCTATAGTCCCCTCGAGAAGCTGATGCATCTCCTGCGTGTTATATGTATGGCTGCCCCGGTACAGGAAGTACATGTAGTTTCCATCCTCACTCATCTTGACGTACTTCAAATGAGGAGTCTCAAGCTCTCGCATCTTCTCGAACGGAATGTTGGACTTAAACGCAGCCGGCATACCCTCGTCTATGTATTCCATCTGCCCATAGGATGTGATCAGATGATTTTTCATGTAAGCCATAGACACATTGAGCTTGCTCCGAAGCTTATCGACTAGCACATGAAAATATGCATTGGCATCCAAGCTTCTTGGATTCGTTGCCTTGCTGACCTTGATCTTCAGATCCTTGCCTTCGAGAGCCTCGATGCCGTCAAGATTCTCGTTGACAAGGAACTTGACCATAGGTTTCCTCGTTATATAGTCCCGAGCTACTTCACACAATCTGCCGGTCAGATCCATCATCTGCCACCATACTTGTTGTAAACGGCAGCCATCTGTGCTTCAGACATATCCTCGATCTTATTTACCTTTGCGTTTTCCAAAAGCATAGCCAGGACTTCAGATCCTTTGGGATAGTGTTTTCTTATGACTTCGAGCATCTTCTCTTTATCGGGATATCCTTGTATCACTTCTTTTTTCCCTTTCTTTTCCTTCGGAGTCTCTTTGACTACCTCACCCTTCACATGCTCTATGCCGTATGTGAATACCACCTTCTTGCTCTTGGAATTCTTGATGGAGAGCATGTTAATATTGCCTTCATCGTCATATCCGATCTCGCTTACGGAGAATCTGTCATATGTGCTTCCTTTATCATTCGGAGTATAATCACCCTTATTAACCCATATAGTCGGAGCAGAATATAACTCCCTGCCAATTCCAAGATTGAAGCATGCTCTTTTGAAACTGTCCGATGCCTGTCCCTTCTCCTTCTCTGTGTTTGATTCAACACCGACATCCTGCTTGGAGATCCATTCCCCGGTCTCGGGATTTCTGACCGATACTGTGCAATAAAGGTTATTGCCTATCAATTCATGTTTTCTCTGCCATCCGAAGATCCCAAAATTCTCATCAAGGAGCTTCTGATCAACCCTGGCATCCTTATACAGCAGAAGCATCAACGATCCATCCTTCGTTACCGATGCAACCCTGCAATCTATTTCACTTGCCGTAAGCTTTCTGAACGTCATACATCACACCCCCTTGATATCCAACTTTTTCTTGGTCGGCAGAAGCCTGGCCCAATCGCACTCATGATCTTTGAGATATTCCCGGATCTTCTTATTGTCGGGAGTAATCTTCTGAACTACCTTTGTAAACCCATCGGGGACTTTGTCCTCGTCAACTTCAAGCTTGGCTACACCACCTGTTCCTATCACTCTAAATTCGAACTGATCGGTCTTGATACCGGTCTCATCCTTACCTGTAGCGATCATCGCTGCCATGAGTCTGTCCATCATGGCTTCCTCATGATCTTTAAGGTTTAAGTCCTTTTTGTTGATTTCATCTATCAAGCTCTGAAGGTACTGTCTCTTGGCATTAAGACCTTCTCTCTCAAACTTGATGCCCCGGAGTACAGATGCATATCCGTCTGCCTTTACTTCAATTGCTCCCTCAATACTGTCGAGAGTATCCAATACTGTCTGCTGATCCACTTCGGGATCTTCGATCATTGCCATTACTTCGGCATGTTCACCCACCAAACTCATCAATGTCTGTTCCATGTTCCACCTCTTCCAATTCATAGATGATCCTTCGACCACCAAACTGTTTACAATCTTCCTTCTTCGGCATGTAGATATCTATCACTCGTCCCCTGCGGATCGGCTCACCGCCTGTATCCTCGACTATGTATCTACCCAGGTAATTCTCCGGCTTCTGTATGCCGTCTCCGTCATCGAGCCATATGTGAATTCCCTTGCCAAACCACTCCCTCTTTCCTGCTACTGTCCGATATTCTGTTGTGAATGTTCCGCTTGCTGTTTTCCCGGTCAGACAATATGCTGTTGCCCAACATCGATCAGCCGCTTCCACTTTGATTGATGTACTCAATGCTATAAGCAGAGCCATCACCAGGACTTTCTTCATCTCTTCTGTACCCCAACCTTTCCCATGCGAGCTTGGGTGAAATGTAGAATGTACTCCGGCTACCTTCTTCGGTATACGCTCCGATATCAAGCGATCCGTTCTTCATTGCCTTCCGTACAAACGTAGGACTTCTATCAATCCAAGCTGCAATCTCTTCAACTTTTAATGTTCCATCAAACCTCATCCAAGTGTTCCTCAACCAACCATTCCAGGATCGTGATCAGATCCTCATCAAGTTCCTCTGCCTTCTTCATGAGCCTTTCGTACTCATACTTTCCGATTCTTACTTCTATTGTTCTTTCTGATGACCTTCCACTCATTGTTCCTTCTCCTTATCTGATCCATCGCATCCTTTGCCAGGACTCCGATGATCCCGAAATAGATGATCAATGCTGCTATACCCCAAACTAATGTCATGTCTGCTCCTCTCGTTTACCTAGTTAAACTTTTAAGACAAAAAAATATATCGGTATATCCTCAATAGCAATGTCTAAAAGCTTGCACCAATCCAAGATATTCTGCCGTGATATTCCCGATATTCCGTTGACTTTTCGATAAGCCATATTGGATGTTATTGGAAGCTGTTCATAAAAAGCCTCTAATGTGCCGAACTTCTCTATGATTCTTCCCCGGAGCTTACTGTGATCAAATATGGTTGAATCCATCATGCTGTAGTCCATTTGCTCACCCCCTTTCAAACTTGATGATGCAAGTTTAACATAGGTTAAACATGGATGTCAACACTTTTGTTTAACTTTTTCTAAACTTTTTGTTATATTGCGCAAGACTATATGTTATAATATAGGTGAGGAATGCCATATGAATAAGATAAAAGAACTATCTCCCTGGGAGAAAACCTGCATGCGCAGGATCAAACAATTGATAGATGATTATTGCGATGGCAGCCAACAGCGATTCGTTGAAAAGACCGGCCTTAATAAAGGCTCTGTCTCCCAATATGTCAACGGAAAGAACATCCCTTCCGCATCCAATGCCAATAAGATTGCCGAGGCTTTTGATGTCGATCCTCAATGGATCATGGGATATGACATAATACCGCCAGGCATTGATAAGTCATATAAACTTCAAGAATATACAATCAATCAAGAGGCAATGGAACTGTACGAACAGTATCAGAATCTGACTCCCGAGAATCAGATTGCTTTCCGCACTCTCTTAAAAAGCTTACAATCTGACTCCTAGCCTCTGCTGACAATCCGGCATATATCTCTATAAACTCTTGCAATTCCATAGCTCTCTCCTTTCGATGCCGTGATTGTAGCAAACCGATTACACAAATAATAGTGCCACTTTTGGTGTCCCATAAAAAGAACAGGAGAAAACCATGACAAATACAAGGGATGTAATTCTTAAACTCAAAGAAGTCAAGGAAGAGAAGGATCTTTCGCTTGATAAGATTCTTATTCTCATGGAAGAAAGCGGACAATACATTTCAAAGTCTACTCTTTCCAGGGTATTTGCTGACGGATCTGAAGATAAGGGTTTCAGATATGAAACTACTTTGAGACCCATAGCCAATGCCCTACTCGACATTGAAAACTATGAGGCCGATGACGATGCTGACACCCTGGCAATGAAGTCAATTCTGAAACTCAAAAAAAATATCATTTCTGAATACACCAATCAGATAAGGGAATTGAAAGACGATCTAAATAAGATGAAACTTAAACATCATGAGAAGCTCGCTCATGAAACAGATAAGTTTCAAAAGAGTCTCGATTTTGCTATGCACCAAATAAAACTTAAAGACAAGAGAATCGATCAGCTCATGGATGATAACCACCGGCTGCTTGAACAATTATTGGCCTGCAATAAGTGTAAGAAGGGAGAATGATATGGAAAACGAGGATCGCATCAAAGCATTAAACATTCTTTTTTCGGCATGCTGTATCTCGCTATTTGTTTCATTGATATTATCTAGTGTATTGTCCATTCTGATAGACAGGGATATATCTGCGGTTATTGCTATTATCTCCCCTGTTATCGCATATTGCATCGGAAGATATTTGTGCTTTAAGGAGTATAAGGATTGAGACTACCAAACGGATACGGATCGGTGACAAAGCTCTCCGGCAAGCGCAGGAAGCCATATATTGCAAGGATCACCACAGGATCAGAATATGATCCTGTGAAGGATGACTACGTCCAAAAGCGAGCCGTCCTGGGATACTATGCCAAGAAGTCAGAAGCTCTCGAGGCTCTCGCCCAATATTCCAAAAGTCCCTACAGTATTCTCGAATCGACTATGACAGTAAAGGAATTGTGGGACAGCATAAAGAATAATGTCGATGCATCAGAAAACAGGAAGGTTGTCTATGATCGTGTATTCAATAAGTACATGATCAACCTTCACGATATGAAGATAAGGGATGTTAAGACGAAGCATCTCCAACAAGTCCTTGATGATTGCGACAAAGGATACTCTACCAAGACAAACATCCGGGTGGTTATGAATCACATCTTCCGATATGCAGCGCAGAATGATTTGGTGGAAAAAAATTACACCGACTATGTAAAATTTGAACAGGAACAGACTATTCTCCAACGAGAGATCTTCACGGATGACGAGATCAAAGACATGTGGAAGAAATCAGATCTCGATGAATATGCTCTCGCTATCATTCTTCTGCACCAGGGAATGAGGATAAAGGAATTTATGGATCTGTCTCCCGAGGATATCAACCTTGAGGACAGAACGATAACTATCCGGCAGGCCAAGAACAAATACTCCGAGAGGACTATACCTATAAATGATGCCGTATTTGACCTTGTGGCAAGGTTTAAGGATCATCCCTTGACTCTTACCAGGCCGCAATATTATCACTTCTCAAAGAAGATCCTGGGACATACTCCGTATGATACCCGGCATACCTTTGCCACGAAATGTACGTCCCTACAGATTCAGCCGGTAATCATTCAGAGGCTTATGGGACACAAACCCGATAGCCTTCTTGAGAATGTCTATGTCCATCTGTCCATGAAGGAACTATCGGATGCGATCAACCAGGTAAGGTTTTGATACCTATTTGTTACCTATAATGTTACCTATTTGTTACCTACGACACTTAACGACACTTAACTATGCTTAATTATGGAGATAAGAAAAACCCCTGCTACTCTGTATTTACAGAATAACAAGGGTTTTGTAACGTGTGTTATTTAAGCCATCGCATCCTTGATACAGATTCACAACCCACGTTTTTACAGGCTCTATAGGTACTTTTGTTACCTATACGTTACCTACATCTGCTGCATCTGTTTGATCCATGCTGCCTTCTCAACGTACTCTACATGGGCATGATCCCACTCATCCTGCATCTCCTGCGGAATATCGGGATAAACCGCCCGAAGCTGTTCGATGTCCTCTACCGCATACTGATGAAGGCGCATAGCATGTTCAAGCTCCTGTACCGACATAGTCTTGTATCCGTTGTAACGATCCATGCTCCGAGGAAGATTATTCCCCATAGCCTTGTACTCGAGAGCCTTCTCCATGTAGCACTTCGCACTCTTCAGCTCTTCAGCTATTTCTTCGACATACTTCTTTATCTTCTTCATAGCTTACACCTCATGCTGTAGCCGGTGCATTGGCGATCCATTTACCCATTGTATTGAGTAAAAATTCGCTTTGAGCCTGGTTTACAGCCACATTCCTTGCATCTGCAAGAGCCTGCTGCGTATCCTGGAGTCTCTGTTCAAGCATCTGTGTCTTGATGTCGCAGCAGCATTTCTCCATGCGGAATCCCAAGTCAGCGATATTGGCATTTACAGATGCAAAGCCACTCGCCAGGGCTGCATTTGTGCTGTTAAATCCCTGGATGGCATTGATGATGTTCGAATTATTCTGATTCATCATTGTCATGTTCTGATCCGAGATTAAACGGCTTGTTTCATAGTTGTTGTTGGCACTTGAGAGCAGGATAGCCTGCTGATTGGCAGCACTCGTCTGTGCAGCTATTGCCGCATTCACATCTGCCATTGTAGCATAAGCTGCTACATTTGCATTACCGCCACCGAAGCCGAAGTTTCCACCGCCAAAGAGAACAGCGATAATCAAAAAGGCGAAGATCCATTCGCCACCGAATGATGATTCGTTCATAGTTTTTCTCCTTTCGTAATATTATTTATTGTTAGAATTTGCAAACTCTCGGATCTGATTCGACAACTGATTCATGTCGATATTATTCTTCTCGCATAGAGCTTTAGCCGTACCCTGTAAGTCATCCAGGTTAAGGCCCTGCAACTGTGGATTGGAAGCAGCCAGGTTTTTGATAAATGACCGGGGATTCTCCCCTCGCATCATCGCTCCCATAGCCTGCATCAGCATATTGTTATTCCCTAACATCATTAACGGATTCATGTGCTACCCCCTTCATCTCGGCCTTGAATGACTCGAACTCTGACTTGGTTACATATTCCGCAGGCTTCTCCTGCTCGGTCTCTTTAAAGTCATAGGATCTTATCGTAGCCAGGCCACTTGCATCGGTCTGCTTCAGATAGAATCTCGGCAGATTGGAGTCCATAAGAATTACGCTTGAGTTAGCCGGCATCTGATAGGACTCTGCACTCTGCTTCCCATTCACATACTGAATAGTCTGCTGCTGCGCCTGCGGAACAAAAGGTGATACTGTCGGATAAATAGGATACATATTCTCGTCCCCCTTACTCGTTTTTGTAGAAACACTCTCCACCACCTATCACATCCATTACAACATTCAATACTGTAAGAATGTGAAGAAGCGGAATGTCATGTACCTCTGCGCTCTGTATTACTTTTTCGTATAGTTTCTTGATATCCATACCTTAATTTTAGGCAACAAAAAAAGCACTCTCAATTCAATGAAAGTGCTTAAAAAGTATGCAATTTGTTACATTATTTTCTGTGTGAAAACAGCAATGCTAAATTGAATAATAATATCGGCAATGACACTATTAGGATAGCGAAATAAACGATCATTTACTCACCCTTACAATCTTCTTATTGACCTTGCGGCTCAAGGCCCTGGCGGCAGATGGTGACATATTCAGATCTTCAGCGATCCGCTCCAACGGCACACCCCGACTCCGGGCCTCGAAAAGATATATCTCATCCCCTACAAAGTTACAATTGTCTCTCAAATAATCAAGCTCCGGCTTGGTAAAATCCGCAATAATCATAATATATCTCCCCTATTTGCATAATACATGCAATATTGGGAAATATATAGTTTCACTTTTGAAGTTTCAAAACTGAAACTACAGCATGATATCTCTATCTACATTCCCGGATATTCCGTTGACTTTGCCCTTGCTCGAGTATTGCCACATAACAGCTCCCTTTATGTTGGGACGTAGACTCTCGGGAATAGATCCGTTGTCATTCTTGGAATACCGGGCAATCCAAAATCTGCATATCTTCTTTATATCATCTTTGACATAGTTGTTATACCAATTAAGGTTACAATATATTCCAACTTCGTAGCCTGCCTGTACACATGTTGTAAGAAATGTGGTGATTATCTGCGCTATGCCATCCACTCCAAGAGATATCTGACTCGCATCCTCTATATCAAGCCATATATCCACCTTTCGACCATTAAGCAGCTTGATAACACCCTCGGCTTCTTTCTGCGCCTCTGCAACTGTCCTGGCATAGGAATACTTATATACTCCTGCTATTTTAATACCGGCATTCTTCGCACCATCCCAATACTGTTCAAACCTGGAATCGGGTTTATTGCTTTTTAACGTAGATCTCAAGATGACAAAGTCAATGCCTGCCTTCTTGACCTTTGTAAAATCTATAGCTCCCTGGTTTTGGGAAAGATCAAGTCCCTGTGCTTTCTTGGGAAACGAGGCTGTATCCTTGTCATACCTCGGTACACCATATCCTCTGATATACTTTCCGTTGACTTGGATACTTCTCCTATTCACTCCATCCTTGTTGTTGCCTTCTATGGCTACAATAATATTGCCGTCACACTTCTCGACAACACCGACATGATCAGACCATCCGACATTATCGCCTACACCGCTGTCCTGCCAATCATAAAAGATGACATCGCCAGGTGAGGGAACGTATGAATCGTTTTCTACCCATATGCCCATGACCTTATATAGATCAATCATCTGCTGACAGCTGCACTCAAGCGGAATGATATCTGTATAGCCGCACTCAATTGCCGCAGCGGATACTGTGGTCGCACACCAGGAATCGGTATACTTCACCTTGTATCCCCTCGGCAGAGGCTTATGGGCATTGTATGTGTCTATAATATGCTTATGGGTGGAATCACCTTCATGGCATCCCACCCAAGAACGCATCTTGTCTACTATGACTTGTCTATTCCTCATCTTCATCCTCGAACTCGACATTCTGTACGGCCTTTCCGTCTACCCAGGCTTCGCAGAATGCGTATATTGCAGCTGAAAGAATGCCGCAGACCATACCAATGGCTACAACTACTTGATCGGATGTGCATATTCCGGCAATTGAAGCTGCTACAGAGCCAAGAAATGCTGCTACGCATATCCAAAACTTCCTACTTGATAATTTCTGTTTCCAATCCATAATTAGTCTCCCTTCTTTTCAAGATCATCGATCCTGTGATTTGCTACTTTGAGCTTTTCTTCAAACAGTTTGTCATTATCTTCGAGCTTTATAACCCTTGCCACAATATCGTTATGATTGCTTATATATGCCTCTACCTTCTTCTCAAGCTGTTCGATCCTATACCCGGTGAGGCGGCTCGATGCCATAATGCCCCCAAATGTACCGGCAAGAGATCCCACTAATGACAATCCACCGACTATTATTGTTGCTATCTGATCTCCATTCATTCAGCCACCTCGTCTACTTTCCCATGTTTGACTTTGCTTACTGTGATCAGCATAGTATTTATTGCCTCAAGCACAGATCCCCCGACCACGCAGGGAATAAGTGTATCGTAAGGCCAACCATTGCATGTATAGATGACAACTGTGGCAATGATAAACGCTGCAAGAAATATTCCTATTATGATCAATACTTTATCTAATGTTTTCATATATCAAGCATACAACAAAAGGGATGTGCTAATATAGCACACCCCCTTTTTCTATTCAACATGATCAGAGCAAATAATCTCTGTGTGCTTCCTTTTCGTCATCGAAGGTGTCGATAGCAATATCAAGTGCCTCATCAACCTGTGCATCTTTGACTTTATGGATAGCGAGTAAAACCTTTGCGTACTGTAAGTATACTTTGATTTCTTCGTTAGTCATCTTCATAGTGCTATGCTCCTTTCGTTTTGGTAATTAAAGCATAGCATCATGAATGCCGGAATAATAGTTTCATATCTGAAACCTGCGTACCATTTATGAAACATAAAAAAGGACACCCCGAAGGATGCCCTTGCTTCCCATGCTAAATGGGCAAGTCTATTCTGATTCTTCTTCCTCTTCTACTTCGACAACTTCTGCATCGTCATAGCCAGTTATATCGCCCATTCTTACAACGGATTTGTTAGTAGTACACATGCTACTCCAATACCTACCAATGCTGTGAATATTAATGTTGCGATTATTATTTGTATAAGTTTATTCATATGTAGCCTATTCGCACATGAAAATTGCGCCACTTAAAATAAATTTTGGTTGCGCACCCGTTACTGTACTACCACCTGTTGTTTTAAGCTTGACCGCACGATTAGGTTGAATCCATATAACGGCATCTACATAACTTGACCCATTATATACTTTAGTACAAAAAGACATTGAATCTACAGGTTTACATTTAACAGGTAATACTCCAAGTGTTTGACCATCTTCGTTTGTAATTGCATCGCCGGTGAATTTTAATTGCACCATTTTACCTACTTTTATGTATGATATCTGGTCTGTTGTGCCTTTAACGATATCCGTCAGCTCTTGGTTTGTCATAGCATATGGCTGATAGGTGCTGTCGGGATCGGATGCTAGACGGAGCATGGCATTATTAAATGTAACATCACCAACTTCGCTTGTACCTCTTGTGCATACTAATTTAATACGAACATAAGTATTATTGCCGGAATTGAAGGCTAATTTTATAGAAGTATCAGCCTTAAACGGAGTACCATCAACTAAAGTTGAATTGTTCATGTCGGCTATACCAACGGCTCCCTCACCGCTTGTATAATCCGCATCTACTGTAAATACATAATCTGTATTTTTTTCTACAAAAGTCTGAAAGTCAGCGTGTTTCCAAGTACCTGCTGTATCACTCGCTACTCTGATTGTTTTACCATTATCTGTTATTGTTGTAAGTGCCGATCCACTAAACATAAAAGCAAATGGATTAAACCAATTCTTCGCACCCAATATACCATTATCTGCATAGGATAACTTCGACTTGGTAAGCTCTTGGTTTGTTTCTGCATATGGCTGATAAGTGCTGTCGGTGTCTGCCGCATCAGAAAGCATGATATTATTGTATGTAATATCTCCAACTTCGCTTGTTTGCATGGTACTAAACAACTTTACAACTATTGTCGTATTGTTGCCCGAATTAAACTCCAAATCGACATTTAAGTTTGCAGAAACTCGGTCAGATATTACAATTCTTGTATCTCCGGCTGTAGAGATTTCAACACACGCAACACCACTTGTATAAACGGCATTTGCGGTAAACTTATAATCTTTATTTGCTTCAACGGGCATTCTAAACTGTGTGCTTATATACGATGCCGCAGTAGCGTTTTTTATTTCTATTGACGAGCCATCAGAGTTAATTGTTGCGTATGTACCGCCCGATTTTATATCACTATAATTAAAGCGGTTTTTAACCCCTGCATTCGGGTTGTTCTCCCAATACCAATCTTCTACGCTCTTATGGTATGGCTCGTAGGTATCATCTACTATGGATGCAGGACGGAGCATAAGATTAGATGCTGTAATATCTCCCGATTCGGATGTTGCTCTTGTGCAGAATATACAGAGTCTCGCATAGTTTGCGTCTCCAATGTTGCCAGACATTTCATAATCTTTGCTAGTTGTAGTCTCTCCGCCTGTACCTACAAACCCTGCACTTGCCCATGTAGAACCATCAGAACTTTTTTCAACTGTCATTTGTCCTTTGCCGCTTGTTACTGTGATTCTTCCTGTCAAAATAATATCAGTATTCTTTGGCAAATTAAGTGCTACATATATTTGTCTATATGTTCCTGCGGAACTTGTATATACTCGATAGCCAGTAGATGTTTTTGCAAAGTTTGTCCCTGTTGATGACGAAACAGAAGCTGTATCTACATTAAGGAGATTCTTTCCACTCCAACCAATAACATCTTTTACTTCATCTCTATTGGCTTTAACATAATCTACATTCTCATGGTATGAGTCATAAACGTTTGAGCCGATTATCTCATCACGAATCATCGGCTTAAACGTCTTGCTTGCCATGTTGACACCACTCGCAACCTCGATAGAGAATGTCAGATAGTCACCCGAATAGATGCCGACTAAAGGAATCTGCCGCCAAATATCTGCGGAACTTGTGATGTCTGTCTGTACTCCCGAGCCGATTCCGAAGAACATTTTGAAACCACCCGAAGAAGCACCGCCATTCGGACAGCCATTGATGATAAATGTTTCTCCTTGGGGAAATTTATTGCTGAATGATGAATATTGGCCATAGAGCATATAGAAGGATATCGCCGCAGATGATGTTCCACTCGTTGCAATACCCGATACATAGCCTTCTGCATTTGTGCTGACAGTAAACGTAACACCGCTGACAGTATACGCATTGCCCGACCATGTTCCTGTGGTATTGAGTGCCTTCAAGTCATCGAGAGTTATATTGAGCTTATTCTTGCAAACCCAACCTACTGTATCTCTTAACTCACTCTCTGTGCTTGAAAATGCCGAGTAAATAGTGTCGAAAAAGTTTTTCAGATATGTCTTAATGGTAGAAAAAGCTACTTTTCTTTTTCCTACATTCTGCCCTGCCAAGATAGGGAAAACATCATCATTTGCCACATAACTAATTGTCGAATCGCTTGTGTCGTACTTTGTATCGAGCGCATCCTTCAGATCGGTCTGATTGGAAAGTGTGCCACCTATTTCTCCCCAATTGGAAGCTCCTGCCGGGCCTTGAGGGCCTTGTGGGCCTTGAGGGCCTGTCGGGCCTTGAGGGCCTGTCGGGCCTTGAGGGCCTGTCGCACCTTGAGGGCCTGTCGGGCCTTCCGGGCCTTCCGGCCCAGGCATACCATCATCTATAGAAGTTGATGTAACTCCATGAATATCGGTAACAGTAATAATGGCCTGGTGATGCTCGGTATCCTTTGTAACTGTTACTGTCGGGATTGCAGAATCGAAGTTATTTACAATATCGGTAACCTCTGCAAGGACTTCATCACAACCTTCTTTGTAGCCTTCAGCAGCTTCAGCAGCCGCAACCGCAACCGCTGCCGCAGAGTCATCTTCGGTAACTTCAACAAGACCTGTCGGCTCTCCCCAATAGGCAACCTTGCCCATGAAGATCTCCACCAAGTCCTCACCTGTGTACTCATATTCAACTCCGTCTACTGTGATTCGTATAGGATATGGATTCGGAAGCGCATCATTCTGTACCATCTGCTCCATTCTCTCAAGAGCCGCCCTGGTACGATTCAGAAGGTCTCTGAAACCTGCCATATCGTCATCATCGATATAGTCATCTTCGTTATACAGCGCATTCCTTACTTTCAGATAGTAATCAAAAGAAGATATTCTCGCTCCGACATTGTCGGCAAGCGTGATCGTTATTGTTACTGTGCCGGATTCATCGGTCATTGAAGGCGGCAGCAGGTAATCTACCCGGTTTATCAGATGCTCATCTTCATCTACGATAAGTGTAGCTGTGCCAATTACGATAGCTCCCGAAGGTTTTACCGCCCGGACTTCCGCTGTTCTTACACCTGTCATATCGAAAGGTTTTTTATCAAACAGAAGAGTAAACCGACAATTCCTGGAATTGGCATCGTCCTCGGCTATCAGAATAGTGTTTGACTTATTCTCCCTGGCAAAATCTATCACCATATTATAATTAACAACCATAGTTTTATCTCCTTTTCTCTCACCATCATACAAAAGAGGGTGCGCCATTGATAGCACACCCCCTGTCACTATTTCTTGTTCTGATCCTCTACCCAATCATTCCAGGTCTTATCAAGATCATTTGACTTCGAGCCGTATACTGTATTGATTAAAGTATATGCGCTCTTCCAATCGCTCTTGGCCTTGTCCTTTTCAGCCTGGCTCTTGGCTTCCTTCCACATGTCATGATACTTGGTTGACGTTGCGGATTTTACTGTCTTTGCCTCAATTCCTTCCTTCTTCATGGTCTCGAGAGCTTTTCTTCCGGCAGATCCATCCTTCTTTTCAACCGCATCGAAAAAGTCATTTTTCATCGCTTGATTCTTTGCTGTCTCTGCGGCTTTTTCTTCCTGCGCTTTTTTCTTCGCCAGGGCCTCTTCCTGGGCCTTATCGAAGTCAAGTGTGCCATCTACTGTCTGAAGTGCTGTCTCTACGTTTTTGCGCCATTCTGACTCGGTTTCATGGGTATCCTCGAAAGCAACTGTCTGCGAGAATCTGTCCATGATGTGCTTGATGATCCTATCCTCATCTTTTGCTTCCATCACACGCTGTGCCTCTTCGACTATTCCCTCACCGCTTGCTATGGCCTTATCAAGTGCGGAATATGTAATGACCTCTTCCTGCCAATCATTGATAATCTCATCTATCTCCTCATCAGTAAGACCCATCCTTGCGTATGCCCTGGCTGCTGTATTGGCTATATCCCTTGCTTCTTCCTCGTTACCCTCGGAGAATGCATCAAAGTATTTGTTCTTGTACTCGCTCTGCACCGCACCCTTCAGATCGTATATCGATACTCCGTGATTGATAGCATCGACTATGGTCTCATCCAGGGTTTCATCGGACTTCTCTCTCTTCAGATCCGAGATAAGCTCTTTCTTGCGCTCGTTCTTTGCTGTGCTGTTGCTTGATACTGTAGTCTGAATATTCTCAAAGAACGAATTGTAGAGAGCCACCGCATCTTTAACCAGGTTATATGCCGGAATACCTGTGATCTGTGATATCGGCTTCAGATTCGTAAGTACAAATCCGTATGGAGTCTTGTTGCTTTCACCCTCGAGCATCTTCTGCCATGCATTTACCGCATTCATTACAGAAGAGATAGCCTCGATATCGAATCGGTTTCCGCTCTGTCCATATGTCGATGTACCTGTGATCTGATTGTATATTGCTGCGGACAGATCCTTAACTACCGGCAAGAGATTGAAGGGATTTATGTTATCAGCCATGTTCTCCTTCAGATTGTTAAGCCATGTCTCCCACCAATCCTCATCATCATTGTTCTTACGCATCGCATCTACTACCGCAGCAGCTGCGCTCGTTGCCAATGCACTTAAAAGGAACGCTGTCACGGCCCTTGCTGTACGCTTGCCGGACTTCTCCCTCATGTCCTCTACACCGGCTTCAAGAAGCATGTTGTAGGATTTTGTAGGCTCTGCCATGAATGCCGTCTGAAGCTTGTTGAGTCTGTCATTCGACCTCATGTACTGTGACCTGTGGAGAGTCGAGTCAACAACCTGGGTGTTATCCACTACCTCATCAAACCTATCATTGACAGCCTTACGGAACTCCTCGGGTGTGATCTTCTGTCCCCGGTACTTGGCCCTCTGCTCATTCTCTACAGCCGTATACAGGAATCCCCATGTAACATCATCTGCCCATCCTGCCGGTGACATCATGATATCCTTCGCCTTTTCGGCAGGTGTGGCAATACCTGTCACGATTTCTTTGATAGGCTGTCCAAGATTGGTCTCATAATATCCCTTGCTCTTCCACCAGGATATCGGACTCTGTTCCTGGGACTTCTTGATGTTCTTTATGGCTGTAGCCGGATTGACAGTAAACAGGTACTTGGCATCGATCTGATTCAATGCTCTGAAGTATGCTGTAGGCTGCTGTGCTATTACTCGAAGGTTTGCTCCGACAGCTGCGGCCTTGTAGTTTCCAATCAGCCTATCTGTGAAGTTACCGATGTACTGTGACTTATTGGCCTTGTTGATATCAAGAAGGAGCTTCGTAATATAGCCTACACCGCCCTCATCTCCCGACAGCTTGTTGATTGCACTCTTATTGGTGATCCAGGTATCAAATCCGTTGCCGGAACTCTTTTCCCTGTAATTCATCCACCGCAGGGTATCCTTTACGGATGCGGCATAGCCGTGATAAGCTGCCATCTGCGCCACATGATCGGTAAATACATCGAAGATATCTCTTATCACAAGCGGATTCGATGCGCCTTCCTTCAGCTGCTTCGTGAATCCCGAACGCTCAATGCCGGTAAACATCGGAATATTCTCGCTTGTGTTATTTGTAGGAACTGTATCCTTATCTACTGTCCAGGGATAATATGTATCATCCGTGAACTTCTTGAATCCATACAGCTTTAAGGATGTATCATTACCCTGTGCGGAACAATCGCTTGCCATGTACTGTTGCATCTTCTTACCAAGCTCGATCTGCTCGGGAGTCAGTACGGATTCTATCTTCTTTATGTCGGACTCGGTCAGATGTATAGCATTCTGCTTTCTTATGCGATCCTTATTCGTCTTGATATCGTCTACAACGATACCGCCCTTTATTCTGTCAAGGCCGCCATTCCTGCGGATCGTGTAATAAAGTCCCAGGATCTGCGCATCTGTCATCTTTACAGAGCCGTTTGTAAGTGCGAATTCATGAATCGTAGCGTTAGGGCCTGTCCACTTCTTCGCATCGACACCCTGCATAGCATTCTCCATAAACTCGGATGCCTTCTTCAGATCAACTATCTCCTGGTTGAGACCGCCACGCAGGAACTTATAAACCTCGCTTCCTCTTGAGCCAAGAAGTTTGAAGAACGTCCTCGGTGTGACGTTGTCAAGCCGGAGCATCTTATACATACCCTTGAGGATGCTGTTTCTGCTCTTCAGCTCTTTGCCTTCTGAATCCTGTATAGTTGATTGAGCCAGGTTATTGATATCGACATTCGATGAGAATGCCTTATTGCCCTGGTTTACAGCATGGAAAATGTTCTTTGTAATATTATCAATGAGGGTAAGCTCTCTCGAATTGAGATGATTCATGGAAAGCTCTCCCTTATGATCCGCAAGCAGCTGATCAAAGTCCTCTGCCAGGCCCTGCGCATCCAACGTCTGCATGAGGAAGTCCATCGAGTTATCCTCAAAGTCAGAATCTTTAAGGACTTTATCGTAGATCTCACGCATACCCTGCATCTTCTCGGCCCAGGATCTCTGCTCTTTTGAGCCTTCTCCCCTGCCTATAGCCTCATTGAACTGTTTGAGAACATCTTCGTAGGAATCCCCGGAAAGATCATGATATACAAACTTCTTACGTCCGTTGTCATAGTCTACCCGGTCAAATACTCTTGTATGCCACTTGCCATCTTCACCCATCGTGATGACAGGATCAACAAAGTCAATGGCCTGCAAGAATTGCATTACCGGCACTACCATGTTATGCGGAACACTCTTACCCTCTGTAGGCTTTTCTACCCATTGGAAGAGCTTCTTTGCCTGGATCTTGATATCATGTTTCAGCCTGCGGACATCTTCACGCTCTTTTGCCTGCTCGGCTCTTCTCTTGTTCCTTGCCCTGGCTTCTGCATTGACCTTGCCTTGAAGCTCTTTCATGCGCTCCTGGTAGTCCTTCTTGAGCCTTGCACGATATTCCTTGATCTCGTTGCCCATCTGCTTGGCTGTCTCGCCCTCGATATATTCCTGGACTATGCGCATTGCAAGATCCCGGGACATATCCTCAAGATCACCACCAAAGTCATTGCGTACTGTTGGCCTCATAGCCTGCAAGGTATCTAAAAGATTCAACGGCATCTCGCCTTCTACAGCATCCCTGTCGAGCATGTATCCGCTCTGCTCTACCAATTCATCCCATATCTGATCAAGGGTGGTATCACCATTGTCCGATATCGTAATAGGCATAATCGCATTACGGAACTTGCCATATGATCCAAGCGCATACTTGACTTCTTCCTTCTGCTTTGCTGTGAGCTTGATCTTCCTGCCCTTGAAGTTTGACAAGAAGTCTTTGTACTCCTGCTCACCAACTTTCTCACCACTCGACTCTATTACCGGTCTTGCAATATCCTTGAGGATGCCCATCATCGTCTGATAATCGACATGATCCTCGGTCTGCATGTATGCAAATGCCTTCTGCAATCTGTCAGTAAGCTCGTTTACGTTGTATCCCGAGCCGTACTCATTACGCAGCTTGAGAGCCAGGTTACGCAGCTTCGGTACATCCACATTCTGATTCTTGAGAGCTTCCATACCCTTCTCGAGAATATTCACAGCTTTATCTTCTGTCATCTTCTCTGTGGTATCCCTACCCAGGATTGAATCAAAGTCTACCCAACTATCGCCCTCATCAAGATCAAGCGCATAGCGGATGTCCTCGGATGACGTAGGATTCAGATTATCGATATCCTTAACCTGCTCGGAATTGAATGCAATAGCAACTGTAGAAGGCTTGGATGCCAATGTATCGTTAGCACTTGCGCCACCATTATCACGAACATTCCGAATAATGACACCATCATATCCCATATCTTTAGCATATGCTGCCGCTGTCCTGGTATTATCCGGCAGGAACTCTTTCGTATCGGGATTGAAGTAGAACTTCTGATAGTTAATCATGCCGTTTCTTCTTACAACATCAGCTATATCTTTACCAAGCTCTCTTTCGATCTCATCTGCCGTCATGATTTCGTAGAAATCCTGGAATACTGACGAAACAGTATAGACATCGTCCTCATATTCGTCATCGTAATTAGGCAATATCTGAAGATCTGACAACTCAAAACCATCGGGAATGCCTTCTTCTTTGCCATTCATGGTACTCCAATTATTGCCCCTGGCATCAATCTCATACGGATTCTTGATGTTAAGGTATACCGAATAAATACCGCTGTTCTTTGGCCTCTTGAAGTTTGCAATTTTGATGAGCATATCTTCTGACAAGTTATAATACTGTCCGTTCTCATCATAGAATCCGTATCTATCCTCTGTTGCGGATTCCATCTCTTCTAAACTCTTCTCCGTACCATCGGGAAGATAAGGAACATCTTCCTTCTTGAAATCTTTGTATCCTATAGATTTCATGTACTTGACAGCATCTTCCGCTGTTTCTATCGGAGCTACAAACTCATAAGGATTGAGAATATTGCGCTTGCCAACATAAGACTCGGAAACATCAATGCTGTCAGAAAAGAACAACGATGTCTTGTCATCTGAAAACTCGGGATCAAATACTGTAAAACCGCCCTTTGTTGTGCCATGATACATAACTTTTAGCCGGCCTTCATCATCGACAACCTTCGTATCATTGAAGTATCTCTGCTGTCCTTCCGAAAGCTCTCTGCCGTCCGAATCGACCTGGATGGAATATCTCGCACCATTAGCTATCTTCTGTTCGAGATCCTCACCCTTCAGATCGTAAATGACCGATCCATATGTGGTATTATCAAGTCCATTGAGGCCTCTTACATCAATACCTTCGTATCCCAGGGCCTTCATAAATCTCGTAGCTGCGGAGTCTGCTGTCCTCATTTCTTCATATCCGTAATTAGCAGCTTTTATCTCTTCTCTTATTCCCTTAATGATCTCTTTTGCACGATCCTCTGTAATACCAAACAGCTCCATTGCGTTTGTTGCCAGGTTTTTATCAAAAGATTCGAGATGTCCGATGTAGTTAGGAGCATACCTATTGTCCCATATGATATTAGCAATCATATCTGCGAATCTTTCCCATTCCCAATCTTCTACAGCTTCTGCATATGTCATATGGCGATCATTCTTCTCGTCATATATATCGTTGTTTCCATACCAATATCCATCTCCAAGCTCATGAGAGATAGCCTGCTGAAGCTCGTTTGCCCCGAAGAGTCTCCTTGCTTCATCTAATGCCTCTGCTTTAGTTATAGTCTTTCCTTCAAAATTATCCGCATCAAGAACATACTCAAGTTCATCCTTGCGTGATTCCCATTCTCTCTCGGATCTTATCGCATCATCTGCTGTTTTATAGAACGCATCTATATCTCCCAGGAAATCATGCAACTGTAAACCTTTGGCTGCCGTGGAAGGCCTATACAGATTATATTTTGAGAAATCTACAGCATGATGCGGTCTGTCTTTATATCCCGACAGATCATTTATCTTGCTCTCGTCCCCTACAAAATATGTACCTGTACCGAAATGTCCTGTATTTCTGCCACCGCTCTGTTGGAATAATGACTCGGACTTTCCAAGATTACCTGCATGATATCCTACATTTAAAGAATGCTTGATATTCTGACCATTCTGTGCTACACTTTGTTTAGGAACAGCTGCTGTCTGCGAACTCTGCTTCTGCGGAGAAATCGGTTTGGCGGCTGTTTTTATTTTTGTCGGAACAAGGTTGATTATGTCATAGAACATCAAACCTGCATTCTTCCTGTCTGCAAGCACAACATCTGCGATATAATCATTGCTTCCAACTCTCACAGGGATATTCCCTCTAACAAAACCTATCTTATCGTCTTTTCTCTTATGTTTCGGCTTTTCGTACTTATATCCGTCTGCCGTATTAACTATTTCATCCAGGTTTGCTGCCATGCGCATCTTATCCATAAACAAGTTATGCGCCTGTGCTTGTATTCTCTGTGAGTATCTAGAGTCTGTGTATTCACTTCTCGAATCGGAATTAAGAGGAAGCTCAAATCCATTCATATCTATTCGTGGGAAATACTCCAACAGATATGTTCTTACATAGTCTTTGATCTGATCATCATCCGTAAGATTCGAGATAATATCATCCTGGATATTAACAAAATTATGTCCATTATCATCTACTTCTATCGAGTATCTGATATCTTCATTGCTTGTAGGATTCTCATTGTCAATGTTCTTAAACTGATTGCTGTTAAACGCAACAACAATGCCGGATGTCTCCCCATTAGAGCCTGTCCAATTGGTAACATATCCGTCAATGCCAAGAGTATCGGTCAGAGTCTCATAGAAGTCATATGCCTGCGCATAATCCCTTATACCAAGTCCTGCCATGACTTCCTGGATAATGTCCATGTCATTGCCATTCAGCTTGAGAATCTCATCTGCGACCTGCTTATACGCAGCATCCATAGATGTCTCATATGTATTGACATAATTGGATACCCAGGAATCCTTGATTGCATCATCAACAGTATCGTATTCACCATCTGCTACCATCTGCTCGGCCTCTTTTATTGCCGTTGCCTTTATAAGCTTCGACAAATCATTTGCCTTAATGGTCTTTTCAAAGGATGATGCCGGATGTGTGACGTTCAGATATCCTTTAAGCTGCTCATCGCCATAAGCCTTCGTGACTTCCTGGGTGTCGGCAAAGTAAATACCAAATCCTTCAGCTGTACCATTTTTGCCGCCAAGCTTCTTGGGATCGAATACTGTGAACTGATTGGGAGACCCATGATACATAACTTTGAGATGTCCCTGGTCATCTGTTATCTTGGAGTCCTTAAAGTATTCCTTCTGTCCGTCAGTAAGCTTATTGCCCTCTGAATCAACATCCAGGGAATACTTGAATTCTTTCTCCCTCTTGACGATCTTCTTTGTAAACTCATCGGCTATCTTCTGATCTACCGGGAAGGACTCATGACCGCCCTCATACTCCATGAGCATCTGCTTGCACTCTTCCAGGCTGAAGTCGGGCCTTACCGGCATCTGCGGAGATCCTACCCCATCGTTGTCATACATCTTGAAGTCTATAAGCAGCTTGAAATAGCCATCTGCACCCTCGGGCAGATAGTATTTACCTTTGCTATCCTTCTCAAGCAGGAAATCAAAAACAGGAGCTTTTCCGTCTTTGTTACACATGTCGATATACTTCTCGGCATTCTCCCTGCCGGTCTTGGAATAATCCCAATATTCGTTGCTCATATAAGAATGATCGGCTTTCTTGAGACTACCATTCTTCTGAATGATTCTGTCATTCTGATAGTTTGTGTAATCCCTTGTGTTCTTCGGAAGTCCAAGAGCCTCGAACTGTGATTTCTGCCATTGAGACCTATGGAAGGGAATAATAAAGTCGATGAAATCATCCCTCATGGCAGCTTTGATCTGCTCATCAGTAAAGCAGACTATGATCGTACCTACATTCTTTGAATACTTATTGCGCAGGTATTCCGCATCGGCTCTCTTCATTCCGTTTACTTCATCAAGTATAAGATTGCCGTTTTTATCTACATCCTTTGCCATGATAGAACAATTGATTTTAAGGCCGGTGTTACCAAGAGCATCAGCAAAATTCTTAACCTTTGTATATGCCTGTCCGGCAAGTCCGCACCTGGACATGTCTGTAATAACTTGCATACAATCAAGAAGGTTTACAACTTCAAAATCAGAGAATGATTGCATACGCAGGCCGCCATTGAGATTCTTCTCGGCAACCTTCGCAGGCTTATTCTTAAACATCTTGAGAATCTCGCCCTTATAGGCTTTTCTCTCTGTGTAATCCTTTGGTTTACCCTGGGAACTAAACAGAGTCTCGGTATCTTCTTTGTTGATCTTTCCGTAATTATTGAGGAAGAACTCCCTTGCCTGGTATACCTCGGGATGATTTGCCCGAAGATCTCTGATTCCATCCGGCATCGTTACGTCATACATGGTAGGAACGTATTTTGGCTTTGTGGCTGCATACTTTCTGATGAATTCCTTCATGAATCCACCGAGCTTCGCCCTTGAGCCTTCTACATAACAACATCCGCATGTTGTCTCGAGATTATCTCTGATCATAGCCTGTCTAATAGCAAGATAATCATCAACTGTAATGACTCTATTCCCGATCTGCTTCTGTATCTGCTGTAATGTGCCGGTATAAAGAAGTCTCTTCTTGCATATTGTGGAGAAGTCAACCGATGCACCATAATCAGAATTGGACACTACGGCACTCCCCTCATCGGATTCGTAATCAAGCCTTACCCGGTCATCCGCTATAATCTTGGCAATGCTGTTGATATCATCGATGTATTTAAGAGCCTTCTTCTGTGATATCTTCATCACTTTGCTCAAGTCTGCTGCTGCTGCCTTCCTGTCTGTCTGATATTCTGATGCATTCCACGTTTCAAGACTATAATCCGCAGGGTACACAAAACCATCGTCCGCATCATATCCAATGCCGACTAACTCTGTGGTTTCGTTTATGGCCTGTTCTGTTGTGTCTATTCCTGCCGCCTTCTGATAATTTTGTACAGCCTTATCAAGCATGGAGATGAACTTATCTGCATGCTCTGAAAGCTCGTCAGCGATCTGATATACGGCTTCCTGGTACTCGCCCGACAGATTCCCTTTCTCGGGAGATGCGAGCTTCTTTATGGCATTTGCGAGCTTTTTAACAATGCCTGCCGCCTGCTGCCCAAGAGTCTTGGCCTGCTGCGCATCGTAATTATCTGCCAGGTAATTGGCAAATGCCTGCGCTCCCTTGTCCGTTGAGAGCATAGCGGAGATGACATCATTGAACATCTCGCCCGACATCTCATCGGCTGATGAATCCAATCCGGCATTGCCATAGGCTGTCTCATATGCCTTGAGCATCCTTGAGTAATTGTCCGCACCAAACTTCTTAACAGACAGATCCGCAACAACATGCTTCAACTCATCATAACCGGCCTTGTTATATACTTCAGAGAACTCACCGATCTCATGAAATACCGCCATCGCCTTCGATGCATTTACTGTGATAGTATTTGTCTTGGGATCGAAACTTCCCCTTGCACCGGCCTTGTCATTCATCTCATCGACTACATGGATGTCTACACCGAGCTTGGCAGCAATATTATCAAACATCTGCACAAAGCCTTTATCTGCAACATTGGCATCGTTGTAGAATACTCCATCAGCCTTGTGGACTACTCCCCAGGCCTTATCTATCTCATTGGTAGCCTTGATCTTGGCTTCCCTCTGACCGGCTTCATATGCAAGCATCCGGGTATCATCATCAAGTGTGGTAATACCCTGCTTCATGTTCTCTTCAGAGACCCCTGCCAGGCCCAAATCATAGGCCTTCTTGAAGTCCCTGTTATATTCCTTTATGTTGGTATCTGCTTGGATGCCAAGCATAAAGTCATTCTTGGTATTGACGTTCTTATAGTTGTCAGCGTACTGATAAGCTTTTGCGATAGCGGACTCACTTGTAAGATCGAGATCCTCAACCTTCACGCTGTTGCCATCAGCCGTCACTACTCCATCAGAATCGAATCTGCCGGTCAGCTTAACTGTGCTGCCGTCCTTTGTACCCATGACCGCATTCTGCACAGCAGATGCATTCGTGATAGTCTTTGTCTTATTTTCGATGTATGCTTTTCTACCTTCGTTATATGCAATCTGATTCTCGGCAGACATGTTTCCGAGATCCTCACCATTGAGACCGGCAATGTATGCCTTCTTCTTGGAGAGCATAGCCTGTCCCATAGATTCCTTCGTGATTCCATGCGTTTCAGCCATGCCGGAATACTGTGAGATGATCTCCTCGGCATTCTTGGCTACATTCTCATCAGAGGAATTCCTGGTCATCTGCATAGCCTTGATGAAGCCTTCAGTATCCCCATCCTTTGCCGCCTGGGCAAGCATAGTCCGGGCATCATCCTCTGTGACATCATACTTAACATCCCTATACTCATAAGGGATGTTGCTCTGATCGTTGATATCATAAAGCTTATTGATGAAATCATCGTTGACCTGGGCATTTTCAGCAATGAAATTCTTGTCGGAGACGGACAGCTTCTTGCCTTCCCTCTCCTTATCTGCTATCTCTTGGAGTCCGGCCTTGATCCTCTCGCCCTGCTTGTCTGTTGCCTTGTAATTATCAACAACAAACTGTGTCGGATTGTTCTGATATCTCTCCTTGTCGGCCTTGAGCATCTGCTCATATTCAGAATCGCCTTCTACCTCAAGACTCTGATATCTGTCGGCAATAGCCTGGTTGAGATTCTTCCCATATCGGGAATTGACAGCACCGACAGCCGATGCAACCGCTGTGTTCGGAAGCGCAGCTCCTGCTCCGCTCAATGCCGCCATACCTACCTGCTTTATAAAATCAAGTTTGGCTGCGCTTTCAGCCTCTTCCTGGCTCATGCCCTGTTCCATGTAGGCTTCAACATCCAATTGTCTCTGTGTTTTACCTGTGCCACCGACCTTGACAGCTGCCCAATCAGCCAATTCACCAAGAACTTCTGATGCAACCTCTTCAGATCCTTCAATGCCGGCCTGCATGAACATCCTCGTCAGAAGGTTTCTGCCAATCTTCTTGCCATCAGCCATCTTGGCAAGTTTATCAAGGGATACGATTTCGGTAAGAGCTTCGATTCCACCGACCGCAAGTCCATATGCCTGCGCCTGGTCTTGTGAGAATCCTCTGTTTACAGCATCTCTGTAGCCGCTGTCAAACGCACTTGATGCGAACGGAACAAGCGATGCCGACTCTCCAAGAGGCCCAAGCAGCTTGGACATAAGAACAGCGGACATAGACTCTCCACTCGATACTCCGATGTCATATATGGTCTGCCCCACAGGACTATCGATCAGATTTCTCGTCTGATTGATGCCTTCTTCGGCATTCCTTGACATGCTCGCATACTTTGAAGATGTATTGTAGCCATACGCACTCGGATTCCGCTCTGTGGAATAATTCCGAATCATGTCTATGTTCCGGGGAAGGAAGCCAATGATATCAGCAGCCGTGTATCCTGCGCCAACCAATGCCTTCTCGACAGCGGAAAGATTCGGATCATTGAATCTGTCTGATATCTCTTTGCGGTTATCCTGGACTTTATTCCAATCAGCTAACTCCTGGTATCTTGCAATCTCGGTCTCAATCTTCTTGTCATCCCATCCAAGATGTCGAAGCTCATCACGAACTTCGTTAAGAGTCCTCTCGTTTGCTGCCTGTCTCGAGTCGAGTGCTTGGTTTGATTCCTGGTATCTCTTCTGACTCCATGCGCCTCTGCCTGTCGGATCTGCAAACTGTGTCTCTTTTGCGCCTTCTGTATAGTCCTCGAAACCTTCTTTCTGAATCCGCATGACAGCATCAATGGCAGACTTTTCTCTGTCAGAAAGGCCATTGTACTTGTAATTGGACAGCTCCGCTCTCTGTTCTTCGGACAACGTGCCGTTCTCGTTTGCCGTCCGATCAAGATAATTCATGTACTGTCTCTTCTTCTCGTCCTCGCTCATGCGATCAAACTCGGGATCACCCTGTAAATTCTTTGCCCATGCCTGCATTCCGGGAGAATAATCAGCCGTTGCCATCTGATCGTTTATTTCCTTTGCAAACATGTTGTACTTCTCTTCAGCAGACATGTTCTTAAACTTCGGATCATATTGCACAATATTATTAAGCTCCTGCTCAAATCTCACCCTCGGCTCTGCTTTCGCTCTTGCGGCCTGGGTGTCGAACTGACCGGGTTTCTGTCCATCCTCTACCTGGATTGTAGGCGCAAGGATATTCTGCTCTGCGAGACGTTTCCTTCTGCGCTCTTCTTCTTCGAGATATTGCCTATATGCGTTATAAGAGGGAGTATAGTTGTACTGATTGATGTAAGATTCGTCTTTAACTGATTCGGGAGCAGACCAATTGGCTGCCCCGATATCTTCTCCGTGATAGTAATGCTGTCCATTCTGCGGATCGTAATATGTTTTCTTCTTTGCCATGACTACTCCTTAATTGAGTCTTATTCCAAGTTTCCTCGCCATCTCTTCTGTTGAAAGAGTCTGCGCTCCGTTTCGAGATCCATTTGATATGACATCCATCGTTATCGCTCTGTTGTAGATGTTTGTCAGATCCTCAACGGAATATTGGACATGCTCTCCATTTGAGCCGGTCGATCCATTCTTGTATAGATCTTTCAGATAGCTTGCTACCTTATTCTGATCTGCCGTCTTGCCGGACATGTTGGCCTGTCTTGCCAAAGCGGATACATCATTGACTACCTGCTGTCTCTGCTGTCCCGAGAACACACCGCCCATCGAATTCTTATCAGAGAACTGAACATTGTTTCCGGCACTTGCGCTTCCGCTTCCACTTCCTGTTGGCTGATAGAAGTGATCCTTCCATCCGCTTGTGTTCTGCCAACTGTTTGTATCCTGCCATCCTGTGGTGTCTGTCCGTCCCTGGGATCTGTTATATGAATCAGAATGAGTATTTGACCATCCTGTTGTGTCGGTATCGCTCCAATTCCGGGACTCGGTATCGCTCCAATTCCTCGAATTTGTATCCTGCCAATTCTGACTCTCGGTGTTCGACCAATTCTTACCTTCCTGGTAGCCTTCATTCCAATTCGTACCCTGGCTCTGATTCATATTGGATTGCTCTGCGTTTCGCTCCTGCCAATACTCATTCTGCCAAAAGTTTCTGTCATTCTGCGCCTGGTTATAATCGAAGTTTCTCTCATCCTGGTACGCACTCTGATTGAAGGATCTGTCGGCCTGCCAATCACTCATGTTGTCTCTATACTGACCATACTCACGATTGTATGCATCATTCGTAAGCTGATATTGCTGATTGAGCCTATTGCCTTCACGATCATATTCTTCGAGAGCCTGCTGACGAAGCTCGGGAATCCTATCCATAAGCTGCTGAAGGTAATTCTGATATGTCTGCTGACCTGCTGTCTGCGAATAAGAAGAGCCATAGCCATTGTTCATAGCTGACAGCTGTCCCATTGTATCCTGCATGGCCCTCTTGCCCTGCTGCTGATACATATCCTTATATTGCTGATACATGGCATCCTTGTTGAAATCGTATGTGAAAGCCTCACGATTCATGATCTTGTCATACATCGAATTCAACTGATCCTCAAACTTGCTCTGAAAAGCCGGTTTGGCATTTATAGCACTCTGAAGGTTTGCATACGCATCCTCTACCTTCTGACTCCGCACATAGTCCTGTGTAGCCTCATTGAACTTTTGCTGTGTTCTGTCCGATACCTGGCCCGATGCCCATGTCTTACCCGATCCAACCTGGGTATTGCCGCCTACACTTTGGGATCTTGATTGCGATCCACCTACAGATTGTGAGGATGAGCCACCCACAGAATGAGATGTAGAGCCGCCCTCGCTATGTGATGTAGAGCCGCCCTCACTATGTGATGTAGAGCCGGAAGTTGTATGAGAGTCGCTGCTTCCCCAGGATTCATTGGAACTCCTGGATGTCGAGCCACTCTTGGTGGATGATCCGCTCTTGCTTGACGATCCGTTATATAGCCTCTCTGTTGCCATGTCATAATCTCCTTTACCTTCTTATAATAAAGAAGAGGATGCGCTATTGATAGCACACCCCCTGTGATCAATCAAACCATATTGCACCGATACCCAAATCGCCTCTTCCGCTATCTGATTGTAGGTCTACACGATACCCTACATAACATCGTTGATTACTTCCAACATATACTCTATAGGTTACATTGCCCATTCCATCGTACAATGCCATCTGTGCGGATAAATCCGTACCGGCAACCAAGTAAAATAGGTTTGTTCCTGGATTGGCTCTGTCCGCAAACATTGAGATCCGTACATTAAGATATCGAGCATCGCTTGCTGAAGGAGAGTTAAAGTAAATATAAGAATAATCATCGGAATAAACGCTATTACCATATATCCAAATAGCATTAGTGCCTTCTTCTGTCGATGCGTTATATGCGCTGTAGGAAAAAAATCCCTGCCCATTTGCTCCATACCAATACTTCGCCCACTTTGGCATCGCATACAATGTAACATTGTTGTCACCGCCTGTTACTTCCTGGTCATAATAACCGCCATCGTAATAGACTCTTATTGTCTCCGAGGGTTTCCGAAGATAGATGTTGCCGAAGTTTCTTTCTGTTTCAAATGATTGCTTGTTATAACTCGAATCATCATATGTAAAATATCCGGCTTGTCCATAACCACCGATCATTTTTACGTTTGTAGGCAAACAACAAAAGGCTAACCTTGCTTTATTATTTACACCCACATAGATCTTCTTGCACATCCGGGCCGTTCCATTAACTCCGACATATATTTTTTTGGCTTTTCGGGCCTTGCTGTTCGCTCCAACATATATTTTAGACATGATATCCCCTTATCAGTAATAGCAATAGATTGTCCCTGTGGTAAGAGATGAGCTTCCGTCTACCTTATCTGATGTGCCATAGGTAATCTTGGCATTTACTGTGTTTGTTAGATTGGTGACGTTTGTGTTTGTGGTATCAAGCTGACTCTGTTTAACCGGCTGATCACCTGCAAACAACGGAACTTTAACCGAATCACCAAAGCCAAGCTCAATCTGCTTCGTATAAAGAGCAGCAGCGGATGCATCGCCATTGTGAAGAATACATGTGTACGGACTCTTTGCCGGAGCAGGCATATTGGGAATCATAAACACCACATGACCACTTGCCAAAACACCCGACCAGGTATTTGTTCCATTAGATATGGTTACTGTCTTGCCATCATGCCCGGTAACATAACAATCAACCTTATTAAGACCTTCTACTACGTTCATGTCCCTGCTCCTTCCTCTTCATTAGGCTCGGGAGTATTATCTGCGTATTCTTTTACAACAGTAATAGAGCCGTCATTGTTGAATGTGGTAGTCTCCACCCAATAAACTGTAGCATCGGAGTAATAGCATGTCTCCACAACTGTGCCATCGGGTGGAAATTCTGTAATGACATACATCCCCGAATTCGTCTTTGTTTCCGTAATCGTGCCATCGTTATTGAATTCAATGGTCTTGGAGTCATCTTCAAGCTCTTCAAGCTCTGCCCGGAGAGTCCTCTTGCCGTCCGGCATGTGTACCGCATCAATATGGGTGTCGGGATACATGATCATATTGTCTATGTCATGTAAGGTTACTATTTTCGCAGGCATTTTTTACTCCTTCCACTTCTCTGTTTATAGTTTCGATAAACATATTGAGTTTATCTGCTGTTTCCGCTATCCATTTATCCACCAACGCAAGGTTTTCCTCGGGTGTTGGCCTGTTAAGAGATGGTCTGTCAATTCTTATATTCATACTCATCACTCTCCGCATCGAAGGATATCGCCAGGGAATAGATTCTCACCGCACCATGTCCCGACAGCCGGATTCTGAAGTGATCACATCTATATGGATTGATGTGCATAGTGTGAGTCATGATCTCCTGGAAGCCTCGGATTGTCTTTACGTTCTCAAAAGGCTTATCATCATATGCGATCTGTACGTCTACCTCGCTTGTAGCCGGTACATATACCCTCAATGTAAGCTTGTTGACAAACTTAAAGTCGGGTACATCGAATCCCATCTCACCGCTTTCCAAATACCAGGAGACATATTCCTCGCCCACCTTCTTGTCGGTATACAGCTCGTTGTCTGAAAGGCCTAAACCAAATACCGATGAATGCGTAAATGCAAATAATGTCCCATCAAGTGAGCCGGAGAATCCTACAGCTGTAAGCTTGCTTTCCTTTGTCCATAGTCCCAATCTCGAATCGTACTTAAAGATCCTATGACCGCCCATCACATTGGTGACTTCAAGGTAATACTTGTCTCCGCATACCCCTGCGACACCATCATAATAATATGAATCCCTGCCCCATGCCTCTGATATGAGTCTCGGAAGCGATCCATCATATGCCATGACACCGCCCGGAGCTTTGTAGTAGAGCGATTCTCCTACAATAGCTAAAGACTTACTCGATCCTTCCTGGACTCCCCTGGCATCGGTCTGCATGACATAATATTCTGCCGGAAAACTACCCGATACCCTTATGATTGCATTCTCTTTGAAGAATGTCGGGTATCCTGCGAATGAAATGCAGCCGGTAAACTGTCCCGGCACACCGATTGTAGCCGTATATGAGTCTGTGGAGAGACCCTGGAACGAATACCAATTCCTAAAATCCCCAAGCTTTGATGCATATATCTCGTTGATCAGATTGCCGTCAGTATCGTATCCGTATCGGCAACCCCATAATCTGTTCTTGTCAGCGCAGATATAGTCAAGAGTCGGCATTACTCTGTCAATCTTGAGCTTGTATCCTGCTGATGTAATCTCGGTCTTTACAACTTCATTCATGAGACCGATGACTACAATGAAATCCTCGCTTACAGCTTGGAGCATACTTCCGTTGTTGATGTCCCTTACTGTAGCCGAATTCATATTGACGATATCTTCCTCACGGAAATAATCGTCAAAGCCTGCACCTGTAATACTGACCCTTATATACGTTGTCGGAACAGGCTGCCAGGAACTCTGAAGGTATACATTGAGGCCCTGGAAGTCCTCGAGAGTACATAACCAATAGTCTCCCTCATCGGGATTCTCGGGTGCTGTATCAGATGCTGTTATATGGTCATAGTCAGAGCCGTCTATCTTCGACATGGTGTACGTTACTGTTACACCAACCGCAGACTCAAAGTGAGCATCTATGACTCCGGCTGTCCTTGCCTCGATATTCACCCATATATTCATGGGATATATGAGGACATACGCACCGAATCGGATAAGCTCCTGGTCAGACCATATGATCTGATGCTCTTCCGGCTCATCCACGAATTCTGCATCCCATGTGATCTCCCTTGCCTCACCCGATACAAGATCAGTAAGATCAATCATCCATGACTTGTAATGGAATGTATTACCATCCAGGTAGCAAAGCGCACCATCGGTATACAGAATGCCTCTGAACATGTGCAGGGCATTAAGAAGAGTCGGTCTGACATCTCTTGCCATGATAATCGGGAAACCTTCGCATGACATATTCTCCATGTCATAGAATTCTCCCATGCCTATGGCATAGTTGTGATTATATCCATACCATTGGGAGATCATCTCCCGGGTATTTGCGTTTTCCATGACCTCGGGCAAGAACATTACAATACCTCATGACGGAGAAGCATCTTCCTTGTCTGTCTCGGGAAATGCTCTCTGTTGTATTTCTGCTTGAATGCAAGAAGCATATTGTCGAAAAGCCTGGATGCAGCATTATATCTCTTTGTATCGTTGTTATTCAGAGCGATTCTCTGATCAAGATAGTAGATATACAGGTCATCAAACGGCTCATCAAGGATGAGATTCGTTTCATAATCGAATGTATCCAGGTATTCCTGCCACTCTTCCTCTGTTCTCTCGCCTGTCTGCGGATCGTACAGAAGGATCACGTTCTCAATCAAGTTAGCTTCGCACTTTCGCAGGAAATCTTTTTTGACCGAGTCCTCTACTTGATTCGGTCTTTCCAAATTGTACTGATCTATCATGCCTACTACGTTCATGGTTTACCTCTTAAATAAAGGGAGAGAGCCTATAAACCCTCTCCCTTATGCTGCTTAATTGGCATGCGATGCGATGAAAAGCTCTGCTGCTTCTTCAGCCTCGAACATATGCTCAATGACTTCCGCTATAGGAGCAGGTACATCCACATTGACACCCTTCATGACTTTATATACTTTGCCGTTTACGCTTGCGATAAGGTAATTGGCAGAGCCATCAGCCGTTTTGGGTAAGCGGATTGTTACCTTCTTCTTCCAGGGATCTTCCGGCTTGGGTGCTTCCACCTTTGCAGGTTTACTCTCCTCTACTCCTTCCATCAACTCTGCTTCCATCTGTGCTATCGTTTTCTTTGCTGCCATAATATCTCTCCTTTTAGTTTGCTTCGTCTACGTCTCCGTAAGATGAGCCGGTCTCGACACGGACGAGTCTCTCCTGGTAGAGGATCTTTGCAGCGTGTGATGCCTTCCAACCGATTGTCGATCTCTGATCGAGCGGATCAGCCGTACCTGCACTACCTCTCTGTTTAACGATTACTTCGAGAGATTCTGCTGAAGGCTCTACGATGCCGTATCCATCCTTACCCATGAAGATTGTTCCGTATACAGCCGTATTAGCTGCTCCGGCTTCACCAGGATAAATTACTGTATCAGCTGTTACTGATGCAGCTGTCTTAACTGTGATCGTTGCGCTACCTGCTACTGCTGCTGATGCGCTCAAGATCTCGTTTGCGTTTGTACCGATGAGGATCTTTCTTCCTACAAGTGCTGCCGCCTCGTCTGCGCTAATAGCTTCCTTAACAGCGATTGTTGCGCCGCTGCCATTTGTCTTAACGGAAAGGTTTGCAGCCGCTGCCGTAAGAGGCGCACCCTTGTAGATCTTGGCTTCTGTAGACTCTACGAAACGTACTCCGTGAAGTTTACCGATCTCGCCATTGTAGATCTCTGCCGGCTGTGCGTACTTATGAACATCTTCCCATCCATCGCTCTCACGAAGGTCGAACGCTACTGAAGGATGAATGATAGCAACGTAATCACCATTAATGGTGGGTGCTTTCATCTTCTTGAGGAACGTCATTGCCTTATCGATGAGGGTAGGTGTGAGAAGGTCTGTCTTTGCAAGTGTTGATCTTGATACATTTGCGCCTGCGTAGATGACGTTTGAGCCTGCCATTACAACGTCCCTTGTAAGGGTATCGATTGTATCACCGGCCTGTGCGCCATGCTCTTCTGTGGTAAGCGTGATGATAGGATCTACAGCTTCAAGCTCGAGACGATCCGATACTGTGGTGTAATCACCATACTGATGGATCTCTGCCTCGATCTTTGACATGTTGATGTTACGTCCATCGGGTGTAACACCTTCTGTCAGAGGAGTGAGTGCCTTTTCGAACGTATCGAACTTTCTCCACTCAATCTTCTTACCTTCATTCTTGGGCAGAGGCTGCTTCTGACCGAACTGTGCATAGTAATGCTCATTCCTGGCATTCTCAAGCAGACTCGTCTTGTAGAAGGTTTTCATGGTGGGCGAAAGATCGTTCACTCCCGGTGTGTTCTTTTCTGTTGTCTGTGTGTTGGGATCAGCAAAAAGCTGAAGGTTAAAAATAAGCTCCTTTTCCATAATAATCTCCTTTAACTTTTGAAGGTTAGCGACATCACTCATGTTCCGTGATGCCGGTATCTACTCGAAGATTAGAATGTTATCCTTTCTCCCCGAGCAGCTCGTCTTTTAATGTCATCAATCTGTTCTTTGGTAAGCTTACTCGGATCAAGTGCTGTAGGTGCGCCTGCGGCAGATTGGTTTGTACCATTCTCCTGTGGACGAGCCATGCCGGATTGGATGCTGTTTGAGATCTTCTGCTGTGTTTGCTGTACCGCATATTGCATCGCTCCACCCATGATTTCATCCCTGTGGACAAGCTCATAGGCCCTGCGGACAGGATCGGAATATATTCCACTTGACTTGAAGAAAGCCAGGGACTTACCGAACTCGGGATTGAGCATCTCTGTATCCATGTCAAATGACGGATACATGGCCTTCAGCTCTTCGCCCTGGGCCTCAATGTCCATCCACTCTTTCTGTTCCTGCGACATCTGTGTGGCACGTTTTAACTGTGCATTTTCTCTTTCAAGAGATTTCAGCTGCTTCAGATCCTCAACTGACATGCCCCTCTCGAAAGCTTCTTTCTCATAGAGATCATTGTCATTGAGAACTTTGTCTGACAAGACATCAATAGGAATGCGACCACTTGCATCGGGTGCTACTCCATATCGCTGTGCGATTGCCTGGACAATAGGATCTATGGCATCTATTTGGCCTCGCAGATCCTGCTGATTCTTAAATCTCTTGTTGACCGCATCCTGTACGGCCTTACTGTACTGTTCCTTGTACTTACCTTTGATAAGTGTGTCCCACTCATCTGTTGCCGTTGCGACCGGCTGTCCCTCGGTTTCGGTAGCTACTCCGTCTCCTTCGGAAACTTCTGCTGATGGATTGGCGAGATCCGCTCCTGCCGATTCACCTTCCTCTCCGAAAAGCTGAAGGTTAAAAATAAGTTTGGGCATAGTCTGCTCCTTTCAATTTCTGTGGTAGGTCACGACCCTTTGTCTCCAATTTATCAATCAAGGAGTCCGCTGTATAGCACACCCCCTATCGATCTGTAAATGATCGGGATAACTATCCTCGATAAGATGAAATCCTGCCATGATGACATGTAATGCCGTCTTGACATTCTGTCCCTTTGCGTAGGCCCATATCATGCCCTCTCGCATGGAATAATCGAACTTGTCATTGTCTACATTCAGATAGGCAAGAAGAGCCTGTCCGAGAGTCGAGATAGCCGAACAGACTATGTCAGAGTCTATCGCTGCATAGCCTGCATGGCCTTTTATTTTGATGGAGATCTCATCGTTCTCTTCGTAATATGTAACCTTTGTCATCTCGGTGTTGTTGCTTCCTGCGCTCTTGCTTTTGCCTTCTCTACTATGCCGCCATTGTCACCGCCCAGGCTTATGTCACCACCCTGTGGTGTAGATGCCATGCCATTGTTGACCATATCAGCCACCTGGTCCGACATCTGTGTTTGACCGCCCGACACCTGATCAACCATCTCTGCCATCTGAAGAAGCATCTGCTGTGTCTGTACCAATTGCTGATACATGCCGCCATTCTCTTCAATCTTCTCGACCATCATGTTCTTGCCTTTAAAGTCCATCATGTCGATGCAGGCGAGAGCCTGGTCTGCGTACTGTGGATTGAAGAATCCTCTGTTGTAGAAGTCAAGTGCAAGCTCATTCTGTGACATCTGCGTGTATGCGCTTTCCTTCTCGGTCTTAACTTCAATATCAAATACCGGGAGACGATATCCCATGTCCACACCGAAGTCATTTCCCTGGTACTGTGGCTGCAATCCTGCATTCGTGTATACTGTGAATTCCTGCTGACCACGATCACCGATGATTCTGAACTGTCTCGGCATGTCATAGAACTGTCTGATAAGCTCGATAACAAGATCTACAACCTTCTTATAGGCTACATATGACGTTGCGATCTGATCACGGCTTGTCTTTCCTGCGCTCTCCTGCATAGCAGCTATGGCTGATGCAGCTGTTACACCGCTTTGTGTGCCGCCTGTTGTCGCATCCCTGTTACCGGCTGTCTCTTTCATCTCGTTTATCTTCTGATCGAGCATGGCTGTATATGTACTGTTGGTGATAACAGGTGACACAATAGGTCTTATCGAGTCATCACCCAGGTTTCCATTGGTGTGAACGAGCAGATTCGAGGGATTCGAGAACTCTTCCTCGTTTATACCGCCATCATTTCTGCACATGTACCTGGGATTGGCTGCAAACTGTACGTTTTTCTCGAATGCATTGTTGTATATGTCGATAGTTGTCTGTGCATTCTTGCACACATCCACGAATCCAAAGCCGCAAGGCATGTCAACCTCGGGGAAGAGAACATCAAACACGAACGGATACATGCCATGATCGTAGAGACCACGTTCTGCCATCTGCGGATCTTCCTCTGTGGCATACAGCACAATGTCATTCGTGTATTTGATGTACTGAAGAGTCTTTTTCCCGTTTATATTCTTGTGGTAATACCAATCGATAACCGCACTCTTGTTGGTGGTATCGATAGAATCGTCATGCCAATACTTCTTAACAAGGGTATCGCTCGACTTATCCAGGTTATCTCCTACCTGCGGATACCTTTCCTTCAGAACATCGTTGTCTACCAATTCAACTGTAAATACATTCTTGGATTTTTGGATATCTGTGATGCCCGGCTCCCAAAAGATCGAGAGGATATCCATAGATTCGATGAGAATATCACCAAGTCCGTTGAGCTTTGAGCCATCCCAAAAGACTCCATAGACTCCTGTACCATGTTTGAGCTTGTACCATACTTCCTCGGAATAGACTTCCCGGTACTCGTTCTGCTGCAATACTACCGGGATGATTGATGAGAGCCTCTTGGCTTCCTCTACATCGCCTTCTTCCCTGGGCAGAATGTCTGCTGTTGGGTATGAATCCATGTAGTCTGCATGTTTTGAGATGATCGTATTGAAGAGCCATCCACTCGCAGGCTTGGGATCTCCCTCGTTATCCTTATTCGAGAGCATCTCCCAATGGCGCATCTTCCACCATCTCTCATTCTTAACAATCTTGTCCTCAAGTGTAGCCTTGCCGGACTTATACTTACGCAGAATCTCATCACCTTTGCGAAGAGTCTGCTCTGTTATCTTGGATTGGGGACGGCTCATGGAACTATTGAGGAGAGTTTCATTGGCATAATTGGTAAGGCCGCCCCCGGGTGTTATTGGAACATCAGACAAGTTGGGGGATTCCTGTCTGCTGTTGTTAAGTAATTGAGCCATGCCCTCGGGACTTGGCTGATGCTGAAATGCGGAATTGGGATCGTTGTCACCGCCTCGCAGACCTTTGTCGAATGCAAGTGCTTCTGTGATCTCTTCCTCAAATGGTTTTTTCATATCCTACTCCTCTCAACATAAATGCTTCTGCGCTTCGGTGTCCTCTGATTCAGAGGATCGTCACCCACCGCTATCGGCTTGTTTGCAATGACCGGCTTAATCGGTCTACTCATGCACATGTATCTCGACTCATCAGCCGGATGATCTTCAAGGTCTGTATCAAGATCCTCGACATGTGTTTCGTCATACATCATCAGCGGAATTGTGCGGATAAATGCCTTGCAATTGCTGAATATATACATCATCGGATATCCATTCTCATCGAAGGCCATGCGATAATGCATCTGCATCCATCCGGCTATCCTTTGGTTATCGCCCTTCTCGAAGAACAAGTGATGCCGGAGTGCAGCTTCATATACCGATTCACCGCTGTCTGCATTCCATATGGCAGGATCTGCTACACCGAATATCTGCCTGCCCTTCAGATAAGGATGTTGATTCTCGACTTTGGCGATCTCCTCGAACTGTTTGTCGGGAGACCACTTGACACCCTCGTTCGGGATGCCTGTCCATCCGTATAATTCGAGTATTCGGTACAGCACTCCTTCATAGTCCATCGCCCACCATCCGCATGAGAAGGGTTTGCTGTATCCAAAATCGTATGATCTGTATATATTCCATCCGATAGGGATGTCGAACGGCTCAATAACATGAGTCCACTTCCTGTCTATATAATGCTCGGGATCATCTCTGAATTCTTCGAAGAACTGTCCTTCGAATATATCCCACGATCCATTGAGCCATGCTTCACGAAGCTTTGGCGGCAGAGCCTCAAGATTCTTGATATACTCGGGATCTGCTTTCATGAGTGCCTTGTTATCCTGGACGAGTGCCTGCGTGAAGGAATAGTCCTCGGGATTCTCCCCGGCCTCATAATGTCTATCTATAAATAACCGCTTGATGTAGCCATGTCCCTGTCCACCAGGATTGCAGGTGTAGTACACACGCTTTGGAAAGTTGTTTACTCCTCGGTTACAAGCAGCTATCTTCTTTGTCTGCTCCTCGCTCATCTGTGTGGCTTCATCTATGAAGATGATGTCATATTCAGAGCCTTGATAATTATCAGCATCCGCATCATTCCGGCAATATCTGTAGCTGATCGTGCTACCATTCGGGAATGTGTGGATCTTCTTCTGCTCATTGTATGTAGCAATGCCGTGAAGCATTTCCTTGAGCTTCCGTATATGGTTTTCCTCAAGCTCGGGATATGTTCTTCTGACAATCAAGCACTTGATGCCCGGATACTTTGAGCAGAGGATGATAGCCTTCGCTCTAATTGCCCATGACTTACCACCGCCTCTTGCGCCACCATATCCGACATGCCTATGTGTGTCTTTAAGAAACAGATCCTGCTTCTCATTCGGCTCACCCAGGTACAGATCTATCATCCTTCGTACTCCTCTGACCCATGCAGATGGATGTTGATGCTGTTATCCTGTACTGTATTCTCGATTCCCAGGAGTCCTATCAGCATCTTGGATGCCTCGACCTTGTCATAATGATCATATATGATGTTGCCGTAACGATCCCAATGTTTATTCTTAACCGCCTTGCCGTCTACCTCGTCATTCTTTACATCAGCATTGAGTATCGAGAGCATCGTATCAATGATAATATTCTTGACTTCGGCAGCATCGTATGTGACCTTTTCTTCGGTCTTTTTCTTCAATTCCTCGAATCTTTGGGATACCTTTGGTTTTTTTATCATGACAGAAGCTTCACGATCTACCGAGTTATCCTTCCACTTCTTACTTGCCGGATAAGCTATCCTGTACGCTTCCCTTTGATTCTTGCCCTTAATAAGCTCCTGGACAAATCTCTCTTGTTTTGTTGTAAGCATTCTCCCTTTGCTATGCCCATCTTTAATCATATATATTCCCCTGTTCATTTGATAGCACACCCCCAAAAGGGAGACCTATTCCGTCTCCCCATTGTCGATATCAAGTGCTATGTATAATGGACAATTCCAATAAAATCCCTTGCAGAACTCCGTCTTATGCTCCATCTTCTCGTCTTTGGTCTTAAAGACATTGCAGGTATGAGATCCGCATAACCCCAGGCACTTAATCTCGGTCGCAGATTCCTTGCGGTAATACTTGCATGGAACATAACGATCCTTGTTATAAGTGTTTACATTCGGCATCCCCTCTCCCCCTCATTATGCAAACGGCAACTCTTCATCTATTCCATCCGGGACATTCATCCAGGTATCCTCGGGATTCTCCGGCTGTCCCTCTGATCCGTCCGGCTCTTTCTTCTTCTCGCAGAACTCTATGCTCTCCACTACGATGTCTGTGGTATATACCTTATTGCCATCCTTATTATCATATGACCCGGTTTGTATCCTTCCCTCTACCAGGAACTTACCACCCTTGTGGCAATACTTCTCTACAAACTCCGCTCTCTTCTCCCAGGCTATAAACCTCGGGAAGTCCGCTCCCTCTTTATAGCGATCAAGAGCCATCACAAACTCTGCTACCTTCTTGCCATCCTTTGTCTCTCTTACATTCGGCTCTCCTGCGAGCCTTCCCATTGATATTGTCTTGTTCATGCCGTCTCCTTTCTATCCCAATAGCCTCACATGCATCTCCGCTGCAAGCTTCCTTATCCTGTATTCCTTCTCTGCTGCCGATCTAAACTCCGGCTTCTTTACACCTTCCCAATTACATGACGGAATACCAAGTGTTCTTCTACGATCCAGGACAGATCTCGCTGTCCTTCCCAACCTTAAAGCAAGAGTCTCATCGGGAAGCTGATAGCATTGCTTTAAGATCTCATCTTCCTTCTGTGTCCAAAATCTACCCATCTTCTATCCCCTTTCATTCTGTCTGCTCCTTGTATTTGTCGATAATCTGTAAAATATATTCCAAACTCGGTGATGCATTGCATAGTTCTAACTTATCGGCATATGCTTGTATCTCGGCTCTTATCTGCTCTATGTCGCATACTGTCGGCTGTTCAAGAGCAACCCTGCCCATTTCAAGTGCTTCAAGTGTGTCATCATTAAATCTGTCTTTGTTTGTTTCTATGACGGCATATATCAACTTTCTTGCTTGTCTATCTGTCATCACTTACCGCCTTTCTGATATGGTGCGTTCCACCAATCACCAAAACTACACTCATCACATTCCGCAGGATTTCCGTTACACCTCGTTCGGGGAATAATGCACGTATTTTCTCTTGGTTTGAATCCCCATACTAATTCTGCTACATCCCCATTTGTCGCATTGTCGGGTATAGGTGTGCCGTTCTCCACCGCTTTCATTAAGATGTTCTCTATCGTTGTTTCATCGCTATCACTTGGAAAGTCTTTCAACAACTTATACAAATGGTCGGGTATCTTAATTATTAAATCTATATCTGCCATATTATTCCTCACTTTCTGCCTTCATAACATCAAAAATTGCTTAATTAACCCTTGAATATCATCTTCAGAAAATCCCGTTTTCTTTGCCATATCTTGTAGCCACTCCATGAAGGACTGTGCTATTTCTAACAGTTTTAATTGATGTTGTTCTAGTTCTGTCATTCCTTATCCTCACTTTCCATTCTTGCACCGCAATATCTGCAAAATGGGTCTTTCATACGCTGATAGCCATAATCATGACCACACGCTGAACATTTGCATTTCTTATCAACATAACTTCTTACTGTATCATAATATTCTTCATATCTTGTAACTTCTTCATATATCCACTTCCCCGACTTCTGCGTGACGGAAGATATATTCCTTAATGCGGATAATATTCTCTTGTTTGTCCAATAACCACTATCATCACTTTCTATTGCATTTGCTAAATCAAGCAATCTATCAGCACGGCTCACCGCATCATCACACGGCTCTTGCGATAGTGCCTTGATTAACTCATTAACCTTAATAAACGTTGCTTTTCTGTATGGTACGGCTCTTGCCCGTGACAAATTGCATAAAGCGTCCTCATATGTCATAGTTTTTGCGTATATCTTGGCTTCTTCTCTTGTCATCCTTTTTCTCCTTCAGCCTCTGCTCGAGCTTCCAGGCGCACTCCTCACAGAGGATCTTGTCATCGTACTTCTTCGCTCCGCACTTATAACATCTCCTCATCTTCGTCCCCTTTCTCTTCGAGCCGGTCAGCTGCCTCACGGATATACTCTCGCTCGTCATGATCCAGGCGGCCTACAAATGCTATCGCTCTTAATATTGCTGCTAGGCCTTCATTCGATATCCCCTTCGGTTTCATCTTCATACTCCCCATCGTCATACAAATACTCAAGTGCATCCCTTCGTGCTTCTCTCTTGACTTCCTCTCGCCAAGCCAGGTACTCCTCGGGATCGTCAGAATACCTTCGGTCATCGTTGTAAATGCTCATCTATATCTCCTTATCAATATATGAATTCCAATCCTTTAGTGCTTCCTCTACTGTATCCCTCTTTATTACCTTTCCACATTTCCAACATTTAACATTCGGCTTAACATCATCAGAAACAGGGATTCCTTCTTCTACTCCTACAAAAACGATGACCTCACCTATTTCGTGACAGAACGGACATCGCCTAGACTTTAACATTGGCTCGTTAAAACCATCTGACAATTCAAAGTAATCTCTTCTCCTCATCCTCGAGCATTTATCACAAAGCTCTGATCCTGCATGTTTACATCCACCACAACTTTTTGCGTTTTTCATCTTGTCACTCATTTTCCGTACCTCCTCTTCTTCTTTGTCGGACTCTTCTTCCGAGAGTGCCGGATGATCTTTGCCAGGTTTATACCCTGTCCATATTTTGATGTCGGATCGTAAAAGCTATCTTCATGGCGATACTCATCCTGCTGCATCTGCATATGTTCGGCTCTCTCGATCTCTTTCCCCTTGTGTATCCCATCGTAATAGCCATTCTCATAGCCTTGATAGTAGAAGTTTTGTATGATCTCCGATTGCTGTTCTGCTGTGGCCCATCTCTCTGTGATGTCCATCCCGGTCTCTTCAAGCTTCTTGGCATAGACACATGCCAGGCATATTACAGACAGGGATTCCTTGCGCAGCTCTTCGAGCATCTCTTCCTTGCGCTCGTCCTCTGTCTTTTCTACCGGCTTTTTTCTCTCGTTTGGATCTCTTTGTATGATCATAGATAACTCCTTATAAACTCCTGCCGGAACTGTTCTCTTGTCCCGATCTTCTTTTCATATGTGCGCTGCCCAAGCTCATGTAGGTATTTCATCTCCGGGCAGCTTGTGTCATGTA
>Ga0310696_10000933_pt1 | contig 43075 bp, 38 predicted proteins | sample AusTroGonzalo_MG_4_FD_203885 | JGI IMG/M metagenome (GOLD analysis project Ga0310696, IMG submission 203885) | Bovine rumen microbial communities from tropical cattle in Woodstock, Queensland, Australia - Gonzalo_02 (v2) (version 2) | ecosystem: Host-associated > Mammals > Digestive system >... | reverse complement strand
CGCCCGTTGCACAGCCGTATCGATAGCATGGCCGGTCATGTCGGGGAACTCCTTTCTCACATCCTCCTTCGAGAATGTGTACCTGCCTTTTGGTGCCTGATCTTCAATCCAGTCTGCTACACTCATAATAGTCGTTGTATTTTCTATTCGATTGCAAAATTACACATTTTTTGTATGTTAACACAAGTAAACGGAAAATATGTAAATTTCCGGTGAAAGCCCCCTCTGAAAAACTAAAGGGAACCGTCCGCTGCCCGGCGAGCATCGGTCTTTTCTCGTTTCGGACACTCACCTCGGCGAACAAAGGTGTTTTTCTTTGGTTGCTGTTCTCCATTGCAGTCGTTTTGAAATCCGGCTGCAAAAGTGCGAAGTCTTCGGGAGGTGTGCAAGACGGCTTTCACCGGAAACTTACCAGGATGGATATAAGCACCTCCCACGGAGTGTATTCACAACAACTAATTAAGTTTGTTTAATGAACAAACACGTAGAATTGAAGCTTATTACAGAACTATGGGGAAGAAATACTTTTATCATTTTTATAATGCTTAAGAATTTGTATTGTTTTATATGTATGTGGTCTGGCTTGTTTAGGCCATGTGCCGTTAATGTCAGGGCACGTTTACGGTCAGAGTTCCATCTTTCAATCAGTGCAAAGCCTTGTTCTATAACTGATGATAAAAAGGTACGAACCAACAACTACTAATTGTTGATAAATGTGATTTTTGGCAGATTCATTTTGCTTAAAATATGATCGGTTGTAAGAAAAATGATATCATCGCCTCTTTGTAAAGCAGTGGCCACATGAATAGCGTCATCCGATGAGACATTTTCCCCATCAACTGCAATAGGAACATCACAAAAATTCAGAGCAGTTTCCTTTCTAATATCCTCTATTATGAGCCATGAGGGAGGTTGCTCCATAATTGATAATAATCTTTCTATGGACACAGAACCTGAAAAACACTTATCCAATTTATTTATCAGTTCTACAAATGCAAAAGTGGAAGCAATAATGTAGCCATTCTCTTCTTCATCACCTATAATATCATTAACCACTTTAAGCATTCCTTTTTTCAAATTTTGTCCACCAGAAAGTAACTCATGTGGATTCTTTGGGTCATATTGCCTTAATATATCAGACAACACGCACGTATCAACAAATGCATATATTACTCCCATGACAAATCCGCAAGTGATTCCAATAATTCTACTCGATTCCACCAGCCATCAATTTCATAGACGCTGGCCTCCGTGGCAAACTCTATGGGATTGCCCGTTCTGTCAATGTATTTGTCTGCAAAATCATCATCCGTTAAAGCCTTGTTCAAACCATGTATAGACAATGGAATCATATTAATACAGTCAGGTAAACGGTCCACTATCTTTTTCATCCCCAATGGTGTTTTGATTCCTCTTTTCTTTTCTTTTTCTATCACATCAATGGCCAGAGACACTGGCAAAAAGCCAATGTCTATATATTTAGAGAACCGCTCGTCAACATCCTCACCTTCCATAATTGACAAAATCTCAGTTCTATTCAGAATAACATCAGCCATTACAGTTCAACCTTTGTTTTGGGTAAAGAGGAATCGTCAACCGCAGTGGATGTCACTGAATAATTCTTGCTGCTCTCCTGCCAGGCAACATCAACCTTGTCCTTGTCAATGCTTTCCCAATGATTTTGCACGGCTTTCTCTAACAGTAAATATAGTGTTCTCAAGAATCGCCCAGGAATTCGGTCAGATTTCTCCATCGCATAATTAAGGGCATCTTGCGTAAATGGTTTAATAGAATTATCTTGGGGGTTAATGCGCGATCTCTTTAAATAAATCTCTGCTAGTTCATTTATCATCACCACGTTGTTTGACATCGGCTTGAAAAAGATAGTGTTTTCCGACGATGTGTTTCCCCCTAAACTGCAAAACCTGTCCAAACCTGCAGCAGCCCAATGAGGCATAAGTAACTCCTGACTGTTCGGATGAATTGTCAGCACTATTTTAAAGAAGCCGTCGATGGCATTTGAGCAACTGCCGTCAATAAAGTAATAACGCAAATTGTCACAAAAAGCACGCCGTTCATTGAAATTTTGATATTGTATCATTTTCTCTGCCTCATCCAATAGAATAATACAATTCGTAAACAAGGCTGCTTTGAGTAGTTTCTCAATACTGTTGAATAAGAACTCTAACCCTTTCTTTTTCCAGAAAAAATCGTTCTTGTTATCTTCGAGGTATGCCTTGAATGATTGATAACTGCCGCCGAACAAGTTGGAAATATCATCCGTAACACCAGCATTGACCAATTCTCGCATTACAAACGAATTTACATCATGAACATCTACGCCACGTTCTTCAAGCCACTTATCATCAGCTATTGTATCTTCATAGGTTGATTCATTGACTGTATCATCAATAACATCATCCAACAATCCGCTTAAAGCCCTAAGTCTGCAAAACACCGTTAAAAACAACCCCTCTTTATGCATAGATGTGAAAATTGAATGGGCCACATCGCTAAGACTCCGGCTTTTTTTGTCAACGGACGGAGAAACATAAATGGCATAAAGCACACTATCTCCGTTAGAGATGTTGTCTCCGAGATCGAAATTGATGGACTTCTTCATGTGGTTAAGAAAAGCTGTCTTGCCAATGCCACGCCCTTTATAAGCGGCATAATCCATAAGTAAACCTATCTTGTTTGATGCGTTTACTATATGGTCTTTGAAATCCTTAATTTCTTCTTCTCTAATCTTTTCAAGGAAAATGCTACCATTTACACGGGGGTCGTCGCTATAAGGTTTGACGGCGGGCTCGTTAGGAAACGGATTTTGCGTAAAGCCCAAAAACTGGTATTTGTTTTCGATTTCATCAACCTTTTTGGGTCTTCTTAAGAGATTATTATCCATAACTATAATGGTTTGATTGCAATTAATGAATACATGATACCGTTCAAATAAACGCCTCTCCTGTTTATTTGAACTTTCATGTCCAACCTGATGTCAGTCTCAAGCGAAATAGAGTAATTAATTTCGTGCCGTACTGACATTTCGTAAGTAATTTGCATAAACTTCTCAAACAGGAACGGGCTGATTCTTAACAAACGACAAACCTCATCCCTGATATCTTGCAAAGATATATATATGATTGTTTGCTTATTGTAATAGGTCTGGTAAACTTCAAGCAAGGTCGAAATAAAAAGCTCCTTTATCGATTCCCACTTGGGATTGTGTATATACAATTTTTTATTGTTGACATCTGTCACAAATCCTTTAAGTGTGAAATCATCTGAAGAGCAATTATGCTTAAAAGAAGAAATGGGGTAAAGAAGACGACCCGGCACCTCAGGATTGTTGTCAGTGTAACATATCATATGGAAATTTTCAAGTCGGGGACACCAAACCATAAAAGAACGATGAGTCATGTCGCTTCTTTTATTTGGGAAATCCATATCGCCACTCACGGGGTTGTATCTAGAAAAAAATTTCTTTACTGCAATGGTTTTCATTGCCAACGACAATCTATTACGCTGCGAATAGTTCACAGCCTCATCTGGTATTTCAGGATTGTTGATTCTTGGACTTTGAGAACCAAGCCTAAGATATTCGGATGACAAATCTCTTATCCACTCTTCTTCTTCATAAGGAAACGCTCCTGATATCTTCTTTTTTACCAATCTAATTGTCTCCATGCTAACGGTTTCCAACTCTGATGTCCAGGAGTTGTCCGACCATTTCTTTAATTCAGGGTGCCAACTTTTCAATGGCAATGGAATGATAATTTGCCCCTGCCCTGTTGGATTCAGCTCCCACAATCGGTTTACGAACCATGCTGGGGTTATGAATACCTTTTGCATCTTATCCAACAGCATATCTGTTGCTGCATCATTATTACTGTAACACAAATCCAAGTACTTCAAACCCTCGTCAACAATCCTATACAAATCATTTTTGGACTCCCTTTTTATAAAATCATAATGGATCAATTCGCGAATTAAATCGGCATAGACCGTTTCACTGATGCTGTCTATCAGAACAAGGCCTTTTACTCTTTGAGGTATTTCGCTAATAAGCAAAGCTTTATCGATGTATCCCTTACTCTTAGCAATCATTAAAGCCTCTCTGTATAAATTGAACTCGGTAAAATGTCCAACCCCATATAATTTTGGAGTTGGCCACATTTGTTTAGAATTATTCATGTTATTATTTCTTCAACACATCGAAAGCTGAACTTGTCTTTTACAACAACACTTTCTTGGTCATAGATAATACAAATCACAAACTATACTTTTCCAATGTCATATCCACATACTCTATGGCATTCCGAGCAGCGTCCACTTGATGATCATTGCTCTTGTCGTGGCCAAAGTCGCAAATTGCTTTAACCAAAATCCACTTCTCATTGTAATTGGCCAAAAGACCACAACCTTCCATCTCGCCTCCAATTGCATCAGGGTAATTCTGTTGCAAATACTTGACCAGCTCTTTGTCATTTACGAGAATGTCGTTAGTAAGTATCAGTCCAGTGTGGACAGCACTCTTCTTCCATTCAAGTTTCGAATCGGCAAAACGGTTCATCAAAATAGGATTCGACTGTATCCGATCTCCTCTTTGTATGGTTACCCCCTCCTTTTGCTTGAAAGTTCCGTAATCTTCAATTGCTGATGCCACCATTATGTCTCCTATTTTCTGTTCTTCTTCTTTTAAACCAAACCCGATGCCTACCATAATCATATAATCTGGATTTAGAGAATTCGCGGCTTCGCTCACGACCTTAATAGAGCCACCAATACCCTTGGCTCCCATTTTTGTTTTCAATAGATAAACGTGTGTACATCCAATAATTCCCAAATCACGATATGTATAGTCACCAATCACAAAACCCTTAGGTGTATAACCATTCTTTTGTTTGTAGTACTCAAACACTTTATCGTATTCAGTATCCGTAGCCACAAGGTAAAGGAGTTTTTTTAAATTGTTATCTTGTCCCATAATGATCTCTATTTTTTCTTTTTCTTTGATCTTTTGCACAGCTGCCCGTAATAAGAATAAATTCTGTTGAGCATTGAATTCTTTGGGCATTGCGAGTGCTTGAAAAATGTATTTTTTAACAAAATCGAAACATCGCAAAGCAGCAAATTGTTCACTACCAGGAACATTGTCTTTCGTAAATTGGGAAACTAATGATTTTACAATATCGTTATAATAATCTACCATATCCCAATAACCTTCGCGCTGTTTCAACAAAGCCAACTGCTCAACAATAGAACCCGTGCGCTCTTCACGGTTTATATGGCGAAGCACCGTATTAGAGAAGAATGAGTTGTATAAATCATAATAGTAATAAGCTTTTGACAAATCATCCACAACAGTCGAGACATTCGGAATACCTTTTATCAAGGCCCCGTCAAGAACAGCCATATAACGACCTGTATATGTACGGCTAATCTGTTGTCCAAGCCATCTGTAATCATACGGTTCAAGGGTAGTGTGTTTCCTTACTATGCCAATGGTTATTCCACTTTCATCACGGTTTAAAATCGCATTTCTTATGTCGGCAGCTTTTTTCAAATGTCTTGGTGCGTTTTCTTCCCGGAGTTCTTTCAACAACTTGTCTTCTAAGATAGTGGTGGTGGAATCATGCAATGGGACACTGTATTTGGGTAACAGCAATCCTTTGCCACTCTCAAAATACATAGGATAACGATCTTTGTCGTCGTAATACAGTTTTCTTCTCCCTTCAATAAATTCATCTGGATAATTTGTTGAGGAAACAATGACAGCTTCGCGAATACTCTCAAGTTCACAGAACAATTCTACCGCCTTTGGCAAATCTGGCTGACTTTCCATCAAGTTTGCCATACCTGCGTAAGGCGAACTACTCAACAGCGAGGCAATCAAGACCGTTGTACAAGCATCCTCATCCGACAACTTGGAATTTGTAAAGGACCTGAACTCCCTATCAAAAATATGTAGATATATCGATCTAGTATTCATCAAAAAGTTTCAATTGATTATCGGGCTCCACTTCACCCCCATACTCAATTAATTTTTTCAAGTCGTCCTTCTTGATTTGATGAGCATGTATTTCAGGTTCAAAAACGGTATCTTCAACAGAAATCTCTTTGATTTCTGTTGCAAAAGTTGCGATATTGAAAAACCTGACAGGTTTGCCTTGTCTGATACAGCTGAATATCTCGAACAAAACACCATCAGAAATCGGGCCGAAAACCCATAATTCATCACATCTTGAAATCATTTCATTATTACCGTTTCTAACAAGTCCACGGTCAACTCTATCATTCAGGAAATAACCAAATGTTCGGAATGGATTAACTGGGATACATTCATTATTAAACACATATTCGCAAACCGCATCCCTACAAAAGAACCATTGCTTCGATTGGGCGGTAAAAATCACCTTACGCCCTGTGCTGGCACTCACCTTTATGTGAAATTGCCTCATCAACTCATGCTCGTATTCTGCCAAAAAACAATTTATCGAATTAGCAACAAAGGAGCCACTCACAAATGCGGGTAACAACCCCCTGAACAATCCTGTTGAATCTCCAGTTAACCAAATACCACTTTTGTCAGCCCTGAGGTTATTATCAAGCATGGGAAATGCCCCGAAACGCTCAAATTCAGGGAAATAAACAACGCTGCCCGAAGAGGCTGCCATCTTTGGGAATTTATTCTTAATAAACCCCCGAATAATATCATCCATCTCTTCTGAAAGGACAACATCTGCTTTCGACAAAAATTGCGTCAAACTGATAGTTTCGCTTTTTTTGCCTTGCAAATCACTCTTAAGTTTTTCATCAATTTTTTCTACAGGAATGGTAACAATGAATCCAATGTTGGTCATTTCGGTCGCCTTAAAATCGTTCGATGTGCCATTATGGCTAACAAAACCATCCGAACAACTTTCCAATACTCTTCCTCCTTTGCAACAACAGAAAGTTCTTATTTCATAATCTCCAACCTTTTCGATCAGTTTAATGTCATTTTGAGGGTTGTCATAAAAATCAAAAGCGATGTTAGGACATTCCACTCGTATACCAACCTCGTATCTGCCATATTGCTCATATTGCAATCCGCTTATCTTGTTCTGCAAAACTTCAAATTGATGCTTACCCCCAGCCAAAACCACTGTATGACTCCGATAAAACGAATCAACAGAATTATTTTTTGCGACAACCTCAAATGCATTGTTTTTACACGAGATCCTTACAACATCACTGTCTGCCAGGACATTATCTGGTCCGATTGTTTGTATAAGCTTAAACGCAATCATCATGCGTTGTTCCTGGCTTAAAATTAATGACTCGTACTTTTTCTCAACAAAACAGAATTCTTCGGGAGCGACTTCAGTCCATTCATCAGAAAATACAGGAAGATTAACATTAAAAATATTCAAAAAATCAGCAACCTCTTTATAACTCTCCTTCAAACCCTCTTTCTCAAGTTTCCATAAATGAGTTGCAGAAGGGAACAATGATACTTTGCCATCAGAAAAAAGCCCAGAGCCTCCTATTCCATTTGCCACATCAAATGGAATTTTGTGATTGCGTTCATAAAACTGGTGACCGCGTTCTACTACAAGAACCCTTCTTTTTTGTAGTTTAAGACAATACGCTGTCATCAGCCCGGATACACCTCCTCCTATTACAATAGTATCATAAACCATAAATATTATACATTTGTTTTTTTAATCCATACTTAAAATACCACCTCGGCCAAAACATAAAGCCACAAAACTACCAAAGGCCTCTCAGAACTTTCATGCTCTAAACGTTCAATGGAGTTGAAGACGCTGTTGACAATCTCTTTTATCTGAATCATTAATCAAAACTCTATGAATAATTACTATTACTAATTCGTCCCATCAAACGCCTCCATCGTTGTCGCAGCATCATGGTTGATGTCCGCGCGTTTCAGCACCTTCATGGCGGTAATCCAGATCACATTGATGTCTGTCCACAAGGTGCAGTGGTCAACGTACCAAACATCCAACTTGAACTTCTCGGTCCAGCTGATGGTGTTGCGGCAGGGGCAAAGACCCGTTTTTTGTTGCTAGCTGTAAGATATTTGTACTTTTTCACCCGATTGGCCGTTCCCGTGTAGCCCGCGTCGTCGTCTGTCTTCTTCTCCTCCTTGCCCCTGACGATGGGCCTCACGTAAGGATTGGACATGCTCAATATCCAGTTTTCAGACTCATTCAGACTAGACAACATCAAATGGTGGATATTTCCGGCCAAGGAATTTGGCAATTTTCGAAATCATGTTGTCAAACAATTGCTGTGAGACTTTGACTCCCCGCAGATCAGCAACTCTTTTAACCTCAGCGTATGCCTCCTGATGCGAAATTCTCCATGCTTCAAAATTAATATCATAGAAAACACGGGCGGCACTGATAACCGTGCAAATATCTACCGCGGCTTCAAATACTTCCGCGAAGTGGGCATCATCGTCTTCATTCAACGCTTCGCGTAGCGAGTCACCGATAATGTCAACAATGTCTTCTTTTTGCTCTTCCGTAAGGTTCAGCTCGTTTTCCTCAAATTGTTTTTTGTTGTTATTTTCCATTTTCTATTTTTAATATGTTAAACTTATAATCAAGCAAATAATTGAAAAACATACAATCGGGTATATTCCCATCTCCATCTGGACGATAGGATTTTATAGGGCCGAATCGCAAAACATTTTTCTGACAGTTTTCGAATACTGTATCAAAGGTTTGAAACTTTTCACAATTCCCGCATGCTCTCGGACAACCCATTTCACACAATGGACATAAAAATACACCTTTATATACATAGGCCTCCATCGCCGCTCCCGAAAACAATCGGAACAATATTTCACGAATGGCAGCCCTTCCATTCTGAAACACTGTTTTCATCATTTCACTCTGATCCATCTCATTAGTTAACGGTTTGAATTTGATGATTTCTTCCGTCCCAAACATAACTTGATAAAAGTCGCTATCCGGAGAAACATCAAACACGCCCGCATTCATCATCTGAAGAATCATGATTCGTTCATTCGACCTAACAATAAGGGGGAGATTATGTATCGTGAGGGTATCTACCGGTTTATATTGGGCATATTTTCCATAATGTGTGTTTTTTCTGTAAACGGCATTGAACTGATAGTTGGTAATGGCCTCTTGTCCTTTCATTGCTCTCTTTGCCAACATCGACAGGATACTGTCATAAGTCAATTGGTACGAAGGCCATCCGTTCTGTTCGGCACACCAGTTGAAAAACGTGATAAAGAAATCTTCACCGGGCACAGCATCCGGATAGCCGCCAAAATCACGAATATTCTTAAGGATTCTATAAAACCTGTGTACTGGAGAAAAAACCTCCTTATCGTATTCGCCATTGGTAACAGATGACATGATAAATCCGACAGCGGGAATATTGAGAGCCGTCTCATAGGTTAGTCGTTGCGCACTGTTATAGAATAACGAAGGTGAATTCATGTAATTATGAGGAATCTCTTTCTCACAATATTCAAGATATTCTTTGTTCGATTCGTTGAACGGTAACCCTATGATGGTCATCAGATTCACAAGCTGATAACGCTCTTGAAATTCTATGTTATGCTTGAAATTCTCAACAAGATAGCCATCTTCACTCCACTTGGTTGGATAAACGTTATTCTCAACCACCAATTGGTGCAACAAATCAGCACCTTCACCCGAGTAGTTGCTCCCAAAGTAATCCCAATAAGCCTTGTGAAAAGCATAAGATTCAATAAGATGGATGTATTTGATGGCGTGTTTTGAAAAAAACAAGTCAGATTGCTCGCCATATCGGAATTCTTCGGTCTGAGGTTTAATATGAGCTTGCCTATAAATGAAATTATACACCTCTAATGTCTCATAAAAACTCCTCAGAGTATCCGCCTGTTCTTCTTCTAATTTCAATGACTTATTATATGCGGCATTCTCTGGGTTGGCTAAAGGGAACCTCATCCCATCCACACTTGACAATATACGGGCAAAAGCGGAAAGATAATCGCGGAACGCGCCTTCTGAAATACAACCATAGATGAACAATTCCTGAACGTAATGGTTGATTTCATGATCCAAATTGATAGCTTTCTCAAATGCTTCTTTCGATGAAAAAGTTTTTTCATGTAGATAGCCCGTGAAAGCAATCGGGTCCTTCAATACATCTCCTTTTGCCTCAATGTAAAAACAGTTTCTTTTATAAGTAAATCCAGCCATTATTATGGTTTTGGTGAATGTTAGTTTTTCGAATGTAAGATCCTAGTGGATGCCTCTTCCTCCGACTTGGGGTAAAACCTATCTCGTATTCCGTATCCTTTCCTACGGCATTCCTGCCTCAGCGGCTCCCACTTCCCGTCCTGGCATTCCAACAGCACCGTGCCGCTTTCCAATGATTTCAAACTGTGCCACTGGCCGGCGGGGAGGTTGAGGACCGTGCCGCCGGGGCGCATGTCTATGGTGGCGGTGAGGTGGCCGGAGTCGTCATAGAGGTGTTCCTCGAAAGCCCCGGATGCACACGATGGTCACCGAGCTGTCGGGGTGTCTGTGTATGGGCAGCTTTGTGCCGGGATCGATGGCGTTGAGCATGCGCTGGGAATGGTCATCGGCGCCGTTGCGCAGGTCCATGGTCATGCGCAAACGAGGCGAGTTTTGCGCCCGCCCCGTCAAAATCAGAACTTCCGCCACACCATCTTGTTCACCACCCCAACGTAGCTCTGGATGATGCGAACCACCTTGGTGCTGACGTTCTCGTCCACATAGTCGGGCACGGGGATGCCGTGGTTGCCGTCTTTAATCAGTTCTACCGCCACGTCAACGCTTTGCAAGAGACCTACGGTGTCGATGCCGCTCAGCACGAAGCAGCCTTTGTCCAAGGCTTCAGGGCGCTCGGTGGAGGTACGGATGCAGACTGCCGGGAAGGGATGGCCTACCGAAGTGAAGAAACTGCTCTCTTCGGGAAGAGTGCCACTGTCGCTCACCACCGCAAAGGCGTTCATCTGAAGGCAGTTATAGTCGTGGAAACCCAGTGGCTCGTGCTGAATCACTCGCTTGTCCAGCTGGAATCCTGAAGCCTCCAGACGTTTGCGTGAACGCGGATGGCAGCTGTAGAGAATCGGCATGTCGTACTTCTCGGCCATCTTGTTGATGGCGGTAAACAACGACATGAAGTTCTTCTCAGTGTCGATATTCTCTTCTCTATGAGCTGAGAGCAATATGTATTTGCCTTTCTCCAAGCCTAAACGTTTGTGGATGTCGCTGGCTTCAATCTCTTTCAGATTGTTGTGCAGCACCTCAGCCATGGGGCTACCAGTGACGTAGGTGCGCTCTTTCGGCAGACCCGTATCAGCCAGATATCTGCGGGCATGCTCGCTGTAAGCCATGTTCACGTCGCTGATAATATCGACAATGCGGCGGTTGGTCTCCTCGGGTAGGCATTCGTCCTTGCAACGGTTGCCGGCTTCCATGTGGAAGATGGGGATGTGCAGACGTTTGGCTCCAATCACGCTGAGGCAGCTGTTAGTATCGCCCAGCACCAAAACTGCATCAGGCTTCACTTCCACCATGAGTTGGTAGCTCTTGGCGATGATGTTACCCATCGTCTCACCCAGGTCGTTACCCACGGCCTCCATGTAGATGTCAGGGTCAGCCAGCTTGAGGTCCTTGAAGAAAACACCGTTGAGGTTGTAGTCGTAGTTCTGCCCAGTATGTGCCAGCAGGCAGTCGAAATACTGACGGCACTTGTTAATGACTGCCGCCAAGCGGATGATTTCAGGGCGCGTGCCCACAATGATGAGAAGTTTCAGCTTCCCGTTATTCTTATAACTTGCCATTTCTCACTGAATTTATGTTTTTATTTTTTTGTCACACAGATAGCACAGATATTTGCTGCTTCGCAGCTTTTTTCGTGTCTTCCGTGTTTTTAGATGTTCTATTTCACTGGGTCAAAGAATGTATCGGGCTTGTTGGGATTGAATATTTCGTTGCAATACATTACTGTTACCAAATCCTCGGTGTCGCTCAAATTGATAATGTTATGAGTGTAGCCAGGAAGCATGTGGACGGCTTCAATCTTATCGCCACTCACTTCCCATTCCAGCACTTTGCCTTCGGGGTCGTTTAGACTACGTTGCTGGATAAGGCCATGACCTTTCACCACGATGAACTGCTCCCATTTGGTGTTGTGCCAATGCTGGCCTTTGGTGATGCCGGGCTTGCTGATGTTAATGCTCACCTGACCGGCATTTAAGGTGTGAACCAGCTCTGTAAAGCTACCACGTGCGTCCACGTTCATTTTCAACGGGAAGGCAGTCTTTTCATACGGTAGATAGCTGAGGTAGGTGCTGTAGAGCTTTTTGGCAAAGCTGCCAGCAGGTATCTCGGGAATCATCAGGGTCTTGGGTTGCTCTACAAAGCTCTTGAGGAGCTCAACGATTTCACCAAGGGTTACGTGATGGGTGATGGGGCAATAGCAGTACCTGCCAGTTTCATGTTTCAGGTTCCAAGTTTCAGGATCGCAGGGAATCACCTCCAAGCCATTGAACTCGCAGCGGTGTTCCTTACCTTGCAGTCCTGCAAGCATTTCATCCACGAGGTCATCGATGTAGAGCAGTTCTAACTCCACCGACGGGTCATTGACCGTATAGGGCAAATCGTTGGCAAAGGCGTTACAGAAGGTAGCAACTGCCGAATTATAGTTAGGCCTGCACCATTTGCCGAACAAGTTCGGGAAACGGTAAACCAGCACTTTTGCGCCTGTTTCCTTGCTGTGCTCTAAAAATAAGTCCTCTCCTGCTTTCTTGCTGCGTCCATACTCACTGTTACCGAAGCGGCCTGTTAAAGATGCCTGCTGTGAAGACGAAAGCATCACGGGACAAGTATTCTTATGCTTCATCAAGGTATCAAGCAAGGTCGAAGCAAAGCCAAAGTTGCCTTGCATGAATTCTTCCTGGTTCTGTGGACGGTTTACCCCGGCAAGGTTAAAAACAAAGTTGGCATCACGGCAAAAACCATCCAACAAGACAGGGTCAGTATCGATGTCGTATTCAAATACCTCATCTATCACCAGCCCAGGATGGGTTTTGTCCTTCCCGTCCTTAATATTTTTGAGTGCTGCACAAAGGTTCTTGCCAACGAACCCCTTAGCACCAGTTACTAAAATTCTCATATTTTCTTTTTTAAACATTAATTGCCGTTAATTGAACGTATAATTTTCCATTAATTTTTTTCTTACTCATCGTCAACTTCGTCATCGTCGAGAAGGTATTCATAGTCGTCGATAGGCTCCATGTTACGGTCAACAATGTAGCACTTGTTGGTGGTTCTGTCGTATGCCCAGCGTTCCCCTATCAGGCTCTCCTCGCCAAAATTGATTAGCAAACCCAAGGGTTTTCGTGTCAATCGCAAGTAGTTGCAAAGCTGCGCCCGATGGGCGGATATCAGCTTGTTTACCGACTTCAGCTCAATAATGATGTCGTCCACCACAATATCCATCCTGTACTTCTTTTCAAGCAGATGTCTCTTGTAGTAGATTTCGATTTCCTGTTCTCTTACGTTGGCAATACCTCTGTCCAGCAGTTCAAGGTGCAAAGCCTCCTGATACACCGGTTCAAGCAACCCGTAACCCAGCTCGGAGTGTACGCTCATGGCTGCACCGATGATCTTATAGATTTTGTTGGCATAATGCGAGAGGTCAACCATAATTAATGAATAATTATATGGTTAATTTGTGATAATTAACGTTTTAATTCATTGCTATACCAAGTTAGGAATTCCGTTCAACTCATTCTGAATGTACGTCAGGCTGGCGATCTTCTCCTTCGTCTCCTCCAAGTTCAGCCGCTTCGTGTTATTCGAGTTGAACTCCTCGATGGTGGCCCTCTTCACGTCGCCCTCCTTGAAGTACTTATCGTAGTTCAGGTCGCGGTTGTCGGCAGGAACTGCGTAGAAGTTGCCCATGTCGATGGCCTTGGCGGCCTCTTCCTTGGTGAGCAGCGTCTCGTACATCTTCTCGCCGTGACGGATACCAATCACGCGAATCTCAGGTTCCGTTCCCTCAGGGGCCTGATGCTTGAACAGGTCTCTAACGGCCTCGGCCTGGGTCTGGATAGTGCAAGCGGGGGCTTTTTGCACTAAGATGTCGCCATTCTTGCCGTTTTCGAAGGCGAAGAGCACGAGGTCGACAGCCTCTTCCAAACTCATAATGAAGCGCGTCATGTTAGGCTCGGTGAGGGTGATGGGGTTGCCCTTGCGAATCTGGTCGATCCACAAAGGGATAACACTGCCCCGAGAGCACATCACATTGCCGTAGCGGGTGCAGCAAATCTTGGTGTCGCCACTGAGGCGGCTCTTAGCCACGGCAATCTTCTCCTCGATGGCCTTGGTGATACCCATGGCGTTGATAGGGTAGGCGGCCTTGTCGGTGGAGAGGCAAATCACGCACTTCACGCCTGCATCAATAGCGGCATCCAGCGTATTGTCCGTACCGATGACATTGGTCTTCACAGCCTCCATCGGGAAGAACTCACAACTGGGCACCTGCTTCAGGGCCGCGGCGTGGAACACATAGTCCACCCCCTTCATGGCGTATTTCAGCGTGCTCTTGTTGCGCACATCGCCAATGTAGAATTTGATTTTGTTGGCCACCTCGGGCATACGCGCCTGAAAGTCGTGGCGCATATCGTCCTGTTTCTTCTCGTCGCGGCTGAAAATACGGATTTCTCCAATATCGGTACGAAGGAAACGGTTCAGAACTGCGTTACCAAAACTACCTGTGCCTCCAGTGATAAGGAGGACTTTATCTTTGAATACGCTCATATTCTAACTATTTTAATGTTTATTCCTTACTCAATTGCATTTTTAATTGTTTCAACGATATACTTCACATCCTCATCGCTCACATACGGCCCCGCCGGCAAACACATACCCACTTTATTGATTTCTATCTATGAAATAATTTCCATTGTGGCCAAAACAAATAGCTACAAAACCGCCAAACGCCCTTAAGCAAAGCCATATTAATTGAAAGTATAACCAAACCTTGCAAGCAAACATTCTTGCAAAACTTGTATTATTACCGAAAACTTTAAGGAGAAATTTGAGCCGCCAGAAGGATTCGAACCCCCATCTATTACAAACTACGTAATCGCTCTACTTTTAAGCTACAGCGGCTTATGTCTGATTTCCAACGAGTTATATCAATAAGTGATATTATTTACTGTTGAATTTCAAATGCAAAAATACACCTTTTTTTGGATTTATTAAGGTTTTTTCTAAAAATTTTATTTGACCATCACTTCGTTTATCTCGTCTTCGACTAATTTGGCGAAGGCAGCTGGGGTCATGCTGCCAAGGTCTCCGGCACCCTGACGACGAACACTGATAGTACCGTCCGTCACTTCTTTCTCTCCCAATATCAGCATGAATGGCACTTTCGACATTTCAGCGTCGCGAATCTTGCGACCTATCTTTTCGTTTCTTTCATCGATGATACCACGCAAATTCAAATCTTCCAACGTAGCTTTCATATTCCTTGCATCATCAACAAACTTTTCGCTGACAGGAATGATGATAAACTGTACGGGCGTAAGCCAAAGCGGGAATTTACCACCAGTATGTTCTATCAAAACGGCACAAAAACGTTCCATTGAACCAAATGGTGCACGGTGAATCATCACTGGGCGGTGTTTTTGTCCGTCACTTCCAACATATTCGAGGCCAAAACGCTCAGGCAAGTTGTAGTCCACTTGAATGGTACCCAACTGCCAACGGCGGCCAATGGCATCTTTTACCATAAAGTCGAGCTTCGGGCCATAGAAAGCAGCCTCACCTAACTCTAACTTGGCCTTCAATCCTTTCTCTTGGCAAGCTTCAACGATGGATTGCTCAGCCTTTGCCCAGTTTTCATCAGTGCCCACATACTTGGTTTGGTTGTTCGGGTCGCGAAGCGAGATTTGTGCTTCAAAATTTTCAAAGCTCAAGGCTTTAAAGATAATCTCGATAATCTCCATCACCTTGATAAACTCTTCCTTCACCTGATCGGGACGGCAGAAAATATGGGCATCGTCCTGGGTAAAGGAACGCACTCGTGTGAGGCCATGCAGCTCACCGCTCTGCTCGTAGCGATATACCGTGCCAAACTCAGCAATACGCAACGGAAGCTCCTTGTAGCTTACAGGCTCATTCTTGTAAATCATGCAGTGGTGCGGGCAATTCATGGGTTTCAACAGGTATTCCTCACCCTCTTCAGGAGTGGTGATGGGTCGGAAACTGTCCTCGCCATAATGATCCCAGTGTCCGCTGGTGACATAAAGTTGCTTGCCGCCAATATGCGGGGTCATCACTTGCTTGTAGCCGTAACGCTTCTGTATCTTACTCAAAAACTCTTGCAGACGCAAACGCAGGTCTGTTCCTTTGGGCAACCAGATAGGAAGGCCTTTGCCCACCATGTCGTTAAACATGAACAATCCCATCTCTTTGCCTATCTTGCGGTGGTCGCGTTTTTTGGCTTCTTCAAGAAGAGTCAGATATTCGTCCAAGTCTTTTTTCTTAGGGAAGGAAACAGCATAGACACGTGTCAATTGCGGACGGTGTTCGTCACCACGCCAGTAGGCACCGGCCAAGCTAATAAGCTTCACAGCCTTAATAGGACTGAAATCCACAAGATGCGGACCACGGCAAAGGTCAGTGAAACTGCCACTTTCATAGAACGAGATAGTGCCGTCTTTTAGGTCGTTGATAAGTTCCACCTTATATACCTCACCTCGGCCTTCAAATTCTTTGAGGGCTTCGGCTTTTGACACCTCGCGACGCATAATGGAAGTTTTTGCACTCACCAGTTCCTGCATCTTCTTTTCTATCTTGGGGAAGTCCTCACTACTGACCTGATAGTTGCCAAAGTCGATGTCATAGTAGAATCCCGTCTCAATGGCAGGGCCGATACCGAACTTGATTCCAGGGTAAAGCTCCTGCAAAGCAGTGGCAAGCAGGTGGGCCGACGTATGCCAAAAGGTGTGTTTGCCCTCCTCGTCATTCCAAGTGAGTAATTGCACCATGGCATCTTCGTTTATGGGGCGGTAAAGCTCCATTATGGTACCGTTCACTTTGGCAGAAAGAACATTTCGGGCAAGACCATCGCTTATGCTTTTAGCGATTTCTAATGGAGTTACCCCTGCCTCATATTGACGAACCAAGCCGTCAGGGAAAGTTATATTAATCATTTTTTCAACTATTTATCAATCTTATTTCGAGCGAACTATACTATCAGCCAACACGTCCAAACTATCAATCATTCGGATTTTTTAGATATTTGGGGGAAGAAAACATTGTTAATATCGGTACATCCGCTGACAATGCAATCGACACCTTGCGAAATCAAGTGGTCACATCTACCCCAAAACACTATATCTCCAACAAATCCTTTCCTTTATAATAATCCTCAACAACTTTCACAAAAGCTTCAGAGACCACATCATCAATATAGGAGTAGTTCTTTCCTGACTGGACTGCTTTTAAGAAAGACACCAACTCATATCTAATACCTTCACCATCCAACTGATAGAAATAGCGTTTGTTTTGCGATGGGTCTTCTCGTCTAATCTCGAAGTATTCAGTCTTCCACCACGGGGCTGGCACATATATATATCCCGTAGTCCCAGAAATCACCAACTCTCCTTCGGTCTTCACACCCTTTCCGACCTTGATGGAGGCTACAGCATGAGGATAAGCAAAAGCGATCTTCGTAAAGTTGTCATACATGATGGACTCATCTTCGATATGCGAGGTGATGCATTTTTGTGAATAGTTGGTACCCAACAACTGGAAAATCGGCAGCATGGCATTGGGACCCCAAGTGCAGATACTATTCCATTTTTCACGCAACTCTTCACTTGGCAAATCATTGTCACGCAAACTGGTGCATGAAGAATCTACAGACATAACAGTACCAATACGGCCACTCTTCACCAAAAGAAGCATCCTGTAATATGCCGTTGAATAAGCAGTACGAATAGCATCCATTAGTATCAGATTCTTCTCTTTGGCCATAGTATTTATTTCTTGCCATTCCTTTACCGACAAGGCAATGGGCGATTCGCATAGCACATGCTTGCCCAACTCCAATGCTTTCTTGATTTGTGCGTAATGGTCTTGCGGCTTTGAAATGATATAGACTGCATCTACCTCTTTGAGAAGTGCATCATAGTCGTCTGTTACACAAGGCAACGCTTTCAAGGCATCAGATAAGCCAGAGCTTAAACTTGGAGATGTGCACAGTCCTACAATCTTTACCCCATTCACATATTGACTCTCGGTCTCAAACTTGTTCAAAAAGGTGGACTCTCCTACTAAACCTAATTTCAGTTCGCGTTTTTCCGCCCTCAATTCCGAGCTGGAAACGCCAGCAGTACGCTCCAAATAAACTACTTCACAATATTCCTTCAGATAGTCGAAGTAGCCAACCCAGTCGGAACCAATGGCAAAAACATCAACACCATAACGCATGATGTCGTCAATCTTCTGGCCTTCATATTCCTCCACAATCACCTCGTCGGCAATTCCTGTAGCCTTTACCGCCTCCATGCGTTCCATGAGCGATTGTTGTACATTGATTTTTCCTCGCGCACGGTCAAAGCCGTCGGCTGTAACACCAACAATCAGGTAATCACCCAAAGCTTTGGCACGTTCCAGCAGCCGTTGGTGCCCATAGTGGAACAGGTCATAAGTTCCGTATGTTATAACTTTTTTCATACTTTTAGTTATTGTCAACTTCAAAGAAAACCTTAACGAAAAACGCCATTGCCCTTTTCGAGCCAGTGGTCACACGCAGCATATCTTTCATCATTGCATTGCCGTAAGGATGAACCAAGGTCTTTTTCTCCATTTCTAGACGCTTGGCCACTTCATGGGCATCATGTTTTGGCTTTACGAGAACATAGTTACCGTGGCAATCCATATACCAATAGCCATGTTTCTCCAATTCGCTGATAAAATACGCCTTGCCTTCACGCTCCTGTTCAATGAGCTTTTCAATCATTTCAGGATGTTCCAAGATACGTTCGGCAAACAGCAGACCAACGGTGTTCATCTCGTAGGCCAACCGCGAATTGCGTACCCAATGAATAAGGTCTTTATTGCCAACTAACATGCCTACACGTATGCCAGCGATTGACATCAGCTTGCTGAAAGTGCGCAGTAGAACCACATTATCATTCTCTAAAGCAAAATGCAGGAATGTTTTGTCATAGAAATAGTGGTAAGCCTCATCCAAGATTACAATCGCCCCCACAGTTTTAGCCTTGTCAATAACCAACTGTACCTCTTGGTCGGTGTACAAATTGCCAATAGGACTGTTGGGGTTGAGTAGAGCAATCACTCTGGTATCGTTGGTGATAGCTTCAAGTATACGCTCGATAGGCAGTGTGTAATCATCATTGTATTGAACCGGCTTATGCTTCAGTCCAAGCAGGCTGCAACACACCCAATATATTTCGAAAGTGGGCGAAACGGTAACTACTTCCTTGCCTTGCTCACCAAAAGTTTCCAAAAGCACACGGATACCATGATCGGAACCATTGGTGCAATACACATTCTCCTTATCAACACCGAGATAATCGGCATACTTCCCGATGAACCGCTCCGGTTCGGGATACATAGCCAAGTATTCTGGAGTGATTTCTTTTTTTACTGCCTCAACAAACTCGAAGGGCAACCCTTCGGGGTTTTCGTTGGCATCATAACGATGATATTCTGCACGGCCTTGTTTGGGGAACACGCGTGGTGTTCCTAAAATGTTTGGATTTATGTAATACTTCATAAGAACTGCATTTATTATTGTTCTATAGCTTAAAACTCAAAAAACCATCGATCTGAATTTTCAGATATCATTCTCCCCCCGTTTTTCTCTATCACACGTTTAGAGGCTGGATTGATCTTCTCTACTGTTAATAGTTTTTCTTTAATATTCAACTCTTCTGCCTTTACCAATAACAATTTGAGAATCATTGTGCCATAACCTTTTCCTCGGTATTTATCAGAAACCGCATAGCCAATATTCCCACCTTTTATTCTCGATTGTTTTGTTAAAGAGTGCCTTATTTTTCCAAAAGCAACTGGAATATCGTTTACCATCAAGTAATAACAAGTCTGACCCACATAACCTTGTGGTAAGTCAATGTTTTTTGACCAATTATCCTGTTGAATGAGCCATTTCTCATATTCATCATAGCTCATCCCTTTTACTGGATTCGTAAATGCATTTTCCTCAAACCCAATATGCTGCAACAACATATAGATATCCTCACCATCATTAGATGATAATTGACGTAAATAACACATATGCTAAAAAAATGAATTCTGTGAATCAATATTTATAAAATACACGTTTCCACCATGGAATTTTGGATAATAGTTCTTTAACTACTATTTGATACGGTCTATCTAAATCCAAAACGACTTCCCCATGAATAGATGATTCCCTTATGGGCGTCATATAATTATCGCCATACATCAACTTTAATACCGAATCGTACTCTTTAGGACAAGGTAATTCTAAACCATCAAATTCAATCATCACAGTTTCATTATACCAATAATTATTAAATAAAGGCAATTTATCAGCATCGTTAAACCTTGTCATTTTAAGATACAACGCCAACCTTGAATAAGTATCACATTTAGTTTTATTAAATTGTTTACAAAACTCATTTATTTTTATCGCCCTTCTATCTGTGTAGAACAACAAACAGAATAGATGCCATGCTTTGCCGACCAAACCTTTTGAGCGAGCGAAAGTCATACAACTCTTATTGTTTCCCATTCTATCGTATTGATGGATAGCTTTCCATTTCTTTCTGAAATCATCATCCACTTTTGGCAGTTTATCCATACACACAATATCTATCCATACATCACCGCCGTTACCCGCACCTTTCTCATCAGGAAATTTGACATTTGTAGCGAACATTGTAGTTCCTTTATGCTTTATCCGAATTAAAGTCTGTCTGACTTCGAAATAATAAGGATATGGCAATATCTCATTTTTTGCGATACTGATAAGTTTATCATAGTCATCACGTAACATAACAAAGTCCATATCATCATCCCAGGGTATAAAACCATGATGTCGCACGGCACCCAGTAATGTACCTCCATCCGCCCAGACTTTTAAATTATGTTTTTCACATACCGACAATAGAACCTTCGCCATCTCAAGTTCCATCATCTGCAAACGTTTTAAAGTATTGTCCATATAAGTGTTTTTTTGAAATTAATATACAATCGAATTACAACATCCAAATCGGATTCTCCAAAGTCTTTGATTGGCCATGTCAGGGTATTGTTTTAATTTATCCTTAAACCCCATTTGCATACTACCATGTCCAATAAAACCATAGTGCTTCAGGCGTTTTACCGTATCTTTATCATCCGATACCGTCCGAATATGATAAACATTAGGTGAAAAAGTTGGAACAGCTAATAAATTAATATCAGCCTCACTTAATTCATCATCTATTGATGCCCATTCACAAATTGTACCACATACCATATGGCATTTTTTTATATCATCCCTTACTCTTTCCTTTGTAAAGAAAAATCCTACTGGAATGTTGGTTGTTTTATTATAAATAGCATAAAATGATTGAACATCCTCCGTTTTCCCCGACAGGTTGTGTATCAAATTCCACTGGAGCCAAGTAGTGTCATGATATTCTCCGTATTTGTGCCCATCATTAAGGCACATTCTTCCTGCCCACTCTGGAACCATAACCTCTTTTCTTATATCATATTTTTTCTTTAATCTTCTCAAACGAAACCCATTAGATAAATTGAATAACCGAATAAAAAAATTGCTTAAATTCTTGAAAAGAATTAAAGGAAAACCTTTTAAACCTCGAACAGCGAAAGCAGCTTCAGTATTTACAATCCTAACAAGTTCTGGAAAATCAAAAATAATGCAATCATTTTCTTTTTTTTCCATTATCCTAAGACATGCGGGAGATAAAAGTGAGCAGATATACATTGGATATTCATCATTATTCAATGTCCATTGGTTTATCATTGAGCCTATTCCTTTTCCTCGTTGACTCTCATGCACCTCTGTGCTCCCAGAAGACTGGGCTTTTATAATCGAGTCACCATCTTTTATCGCCGTTCCATATAATAAATGACGCCCAACCACAACACCTTCATCAATGGCAAAAAGTATAGATGTTTTTGTATCATTATCGTTATTAGGATTGTTAAGAAATGTTTGCCTGACATTATCATCCACAAACGCTGCGAGACCATAATGATCATTATCTGTCAACCATTCCTTTTCGCGCAACTCACCGTATGAAATCTTTTTTAATGTCACTTCGCTCATGGTATTTTCTATATTTAATTAATAACCAAACGCATAGTTACCTCTTTTTGAATAAGGCAGTTTCTTCATTTTACTTATCCATTGAAGCACTTCAGCCTGGCGTTCTCCAAAGGGCGCACATGCATGAGCACATTGAATGATCCAAAATCCGCCAAAAATAAAATTAGCTTCTATTAACACAGGTTTGCCTGATTCTCCTATCGTCATATCCCATGCTACTGTTCCAAGTTCAGGTATCATACCTTGTAATTTTAATGCTGCATCTACAACCATTGGGTATTCTTTCACTTTATAACCATCAAAGATTATTCCGCTATCCGGATGTTTCTCGTATATGTTCATAAACTCCGTCATAGCTTTGCCTCTGAGGGTTCCATCATTTTCAATTGCGACAAACATACCACCAGCATGAGCATTATCAACTTCGCCACCCCCACTGCCGATTCTCAACACACCTGGCATAGAATAGAAATCATCTTTCCATCTGTAGGTGACAATACGGAAAGTATTGACACTGCCACTGTATAAGTCAGCCAAATCCTTATTACACTTCATAAATTCTTGAATTACAAAGTTTTTCTTTGTAGTATGATTGGATTCAAGAACTTCTTTTACGGTTTTGCCGGTTTTTACATCCATTCCATTTTCAAAATTTGCCGAAAAAACACCATTAGCCGAGCCTGATTCAATAGTTGGTTTTATGAAAACACGGCCGGCATTGGACAACAACTCTAGTACATCTTGGAGTTTAATACAGTTGTTGTTACCATCACGGTAAATACCACACTGATTCACAACAAGGTGTTTAGGCATGTCAACTTTAGCAGCCTCTGCAATAAACGGTAAACTTCCTTTATCTGAAAATGCAGTTGCATAACTACGTTTCTCATTCATAAAATGTTCGAAATATGGCATAAATAAGAAATCGGCATAGTAGTCAGGTCTAAACACCCCTGTATGTACTGCAAAATTCTGATGACACTCGTATGGGATTTTACTTCCATAATAAGTCAAATAATAGTCATCAATCTGTTTTTTTTGCTCTGTTGATAAAGGAAATTTTTTCTGCAATTCAATTCTATTTTGATTTTTGGTATATTTATCTACCATAATCTTATACTTGCTCCTCATCCAGAGCTTATCATAGACATTAGAATAAATTGATTGTAAATTCATAGTATTTTGTATTATTTGTTAATTATTGTTTTTACTCCGTAAGTTTTATTTTTATTCATATTAAAGATTGATTCCATTTCTTGAGGCGACAATTGGAAATCAAAAATACAATTATTATCTTTAATATGATTATGATTTATACTTCGGGTAACTGCTATTATTTGTTGCTGGGTTATCCAACGAAGCAATACCTGAGGAACAGTTTTATTATAATTTCTCGCAATAGCTATTAGCTTATTATTTTTCATCCATTCTTCCATAGCATCACCATGTGCAAATGGCGACCTTGCTTCAACAACAATTCCATTTTCTTTACAAAAATCAACCAAATCACGATTAGAGTGATATGGATGTATTTCCACCTGGACTATCTGAGGATATTTACCTAAATAATTATACAAAGATTTCAATTCTCCGACGCAAATGTTACAAATACCAGTAATAGGTACATTGTATTTTTGTTGAAAATCGATCAGTTTGGAATATTGTTTTTCAAAACCCTGAAAAGTTGAATGGAACAAAAGTATATCAGGCAATTTGCCTTCCATAAATGAATATTTGTCAATACACAGATGTTTCACACTTTGCTTGTTCAGATATAACCATCTGCGGTTTCCCTGAATTAGTTTTCCTTGTATTTTTGTTTGGAAAAGCACTTTATCTTTACTATCCACTTTATTACATATCGACTTCCACAACTCTTCTTCATTTTTATACAATTGTGCCGTATCAAACAATTGGTAGCCATTATCAATTGCAGAATTTACAACACCGTTGAGGAGACTCCCGTGCATTGAAAAAGTTCCGATTCCTAACAATGGCAATTGCATGCCGTTACAACTAATGTATTCCATATTTACAACGATTCTCCTCCATCTGCGACCAATGTATGGCCGATTATACAATTTGCAGCATCTGATGCAAGGAATGCACATATTTGAGCAATTTCTTCGGGAAGAATTACCCTTTGTATTTCATTGGCCGAACAATACGCATTCGACCGCCAATCTGTTTTGTTAATACTACTTGACACAACACCTGGAGCAATAGCATTGATTTGAATATTATGCTTTGCATATTTCTTACCAAACGAAGAAGTAATGCGGTTAACATCATTTTTATTGACAGAATACAGATACTCATCATTAAAAAATGAATTCATGGAGGATATATTGATAATTTTGCCTCCAGATTCCCCGTTGCGATTTATATATAATTCTGCGACCATTTTACACAAGAAGTAAACAGATTTAACATTTGTATTACACATCTTGTCAAAGTATGGCTCGTCAACCTGATCTATTTTCTTAAAATGGACCATTGCAGCATTGTTTACCAGGATATCCACCCCCCCCAGTTTTTCCACCGCAGCAAGAAGATTAACTTCAAGATTGGCAATATCCGACACATCCCAGCGCAAAGTAATCAAATTATCGCTGTTTAAGCTTTGCTGGGCTAACTGCAATTTATGTTCGTCACGACCAGTAATAACAACATCCGCGCCTAAATCCAAGAACTTTTTTGCTATAGCTAATCCTATTCCATCACTACCTCCCGTAACAATTGCTTTCTTACCTTTCAATAGATCTTGGTGGTAGATTTCAGATACAGTTAAATTGGTGTAACCTCCTTTTTTACACCATTTCAAATACTTAAAAAATTTAACCACAAAAGAACTCAAACTCATACTATTAGGTTTTCATTATTTACAATTTGCAAAATCAGTAAGATAGTCAAATTTCGGAGTCAACTCCCCATCTTTCAATATCATCGACCGTTGAATCACCTCCGAATGTTCGCCTTTGAGTAAAGGCTCAAACACATGTTTCGTCAACATCTCGCCAAAATATGCACTGGTGTCCATGGCCAATGCATTGGGGCAGGTGTCAACCGCCATCTCTGTGATATTATTGGGCGAAGAGAAAGCAGGCTCGTCTTGTTCCGTAACAGGATTGTAGTCATAATACGGGTCATCATGAGTGGCAGGTCTCACCGTTGATTTGATACTGCCCTTGATGTCGCAAGTCACGTCGCCAATCATATGAATACGCATATCCTTGCAGCGCAAGTCATCCTCGCTCAGATAAACAGGTGCCTCTGGTCCCCAGAAATGAGCACAAATCAGCACATCGGTCTGCTTTGCCCAACGCATGAAGTCACTCTCATATTCATTAGCATTGTGGGTAAAATCGTTCCATGAAAATGTACCACTATCCTTGCGTTTCACCAAGCGGTCAACATCGGCCACACAATACGACAGCTTATCTACTTTGTCGGTAGTAAGATACTCACCTTCGGTCATCTTAATGGCACCAATATTATCCAATACATGCTGTGCGCCTTGCGAAACACGACCGGCGCCTGTCACCATCAGTTTCACCTTAGGCAGCTCAATACTCTTCAGTGCATCAAACAACTGGTCGAGGGTAAAGCGACGGTCTGGCTTGGGCAGTTCATACAACTTATGCTTCAAGCCATAGCCGCGTAAGGTGTAATAAACACCCACCACACCAGCCCACCAACCAAAGGCACACACACGGATGTTGTTGTCATCTACAAGGTATTCATAGTCACAGAAGGTGATATGTTTCTGCATGAATGCCTGCAACAGCGGACGGTTGTATTCCTGCATCTTGGCGATATGGCCGAAGAAGAAATAATGCTTGTTCGGAATCAGGCTTTCAATCTTTGCCTCCTTGATGCCAAACAGCACATCGCAATCGTCCACATGGTCAACCACCCGCACACCCTCGGTACGGTATTCATCATCCGAAAAGGCTCGAATGTCGCTGGTTTGGACAACGATTTCATGTTCAGGGAACCTTTTATTTAAGTCTGCCACTTGTTTGGGCGACAATGCCACGCGGTTATCCACCGGAGTCTTGGTTTCTTTGATGATGGCTATTTTCATATTCAATTGGGTTTTAGAGCAGTGAGAATATCTTTTTCTGTAAGTTCACCATATACTGGACAGATGCCCTTGTTTGTTTTCACCTTAATGGTTTTATTTATAAAGTCCACCTTTTTGACAAGAGTGTCCAAATCCTCAGAATACAAGGATATCATAGTGATTTTTTGCGGCTTGTCGTCTTCTACAACATATTCATCATAGATGATGGGTAAATAGGTAATAGTCTCCTTAAGCTTCAAAACCTCTTCCTCACCAAGTATTTTTTCCACCACACTACCTTGTTCAGCCATGAAATATGGGCTATACGTAATCGAGTAACCTCGATCAAGGATGAAATTGGGTTTTACGATAAACGGAACACCCATTCCATACTTTATCATCATGGTTAAATAGTCAATGCCGTCGCTGGCACGATGGTAGTCGAACGAATGACCGCCACCGAGACGGAAACCTGTTTCAAACACATAGAACTGACCATTACGATAGAAAAACGAGATATTGGCAACACCACACTCCATTCCCATATCGGAAAGCATGGCTTTTACATTTCCATCAACTGAATCAATGTATTCTTTTTCGAATCTGGAAGGGAACGTCCAGGCTTTTTGTTTGGTCTCGAAACCTTTTTGGCTGCCCAGCATTGTGGTATCACAGGTCTCTATCAGAATAGCCTGTTTACCGTTGATGTAATAGGTGCAGTCGAACTTCACGCCATCGCCAATGTAGTCTTCCACCACCACGCTCTTCGATGGTGACATTTCATAGGCGTAAGCCAAGTATTTCTTATATTCCTCAGCATTATAAGCCACATTGATTCCAATACTTCCGCCTCGGTCGGTAGGCTTAATGATGACGGGGAATTGAATATTGGCATCGTTAGGGTCGTACTCGTTGACAATCGGCACACCATATTTTTTGCAAAGGTTTTTAAACTTGTTCTTATCGCGGGTTATTTCAAGTTGATCACGGTTGATGTAGCATGGCAGACCGAGTCGTTCGCACATCTCAATCATGGCTTCTATACGAAACTCACTGACACCGGCCATTATTCCATTTATTCCACTATCGCGGCACTTTTTCTCCAAAGTGTCATAATCCATCCAACTGATATCCCAGGCTTCATCGGCAATAGGTTTGGCCGGACAATCCTTGCCTGTTCTATTATCCGTAACAATTACGTAGCAGCCTATCGACTGAGCTATTTTCACAACATCGACATCATAGTTCGATGCTCCTATGATAAGGAGTTTTTTTCCTTCCAATTCCTTCATGATATTTATAGTTTAATTATTTTCAATTGTATTGTTTGAATCCTTATTGACATCATCGTCTCTATGATAAATTTCCGAGAAATGAAGGTCATCAACTTCTTTCATGTCTTCAGCACCCTCACCCACATCGGAACGTTTGAGCACATTCATCACCGTTAGCCATAGTATGCGTATATCCGTCCACAATGAGCAATGGTCAACATACCATACGTCGAGTTTAAATTTCTCGCTTAACTTGCAATGGTTTCGACCATGCACCTGTGCCCAACCTGTAATACCGGGACGCACATTGTGGCGTCGGGCTTGTTCGGGACTGTACAGTGGTAAATATTGCATTAATAAAGGCCGCGGGCCTATAAGTGACATATCACCCTTAAAGATGTTGAATAATTGTGGCAGCTCATCCAAACTGGTGGAACGGACAAAACGCCCCACCTTGGTTAGACGTTGTGCATCAGGCAACAGTTCCCCGTTTTCATCCCTTTCGTCGGTCATTGATTTGTATTTAATGACTTTGAAAGGCTTGCCATGATAACCAGGTCTGACCTGAGTAAAAAATGCACCAGCACCTTTGTTGGCAAAGTGCAGCCATATTGTTACAATGATAAATATGGGTGAAAGACAGATTATCGCCACTAAGGAAATAATAAAGTCGAAAATGCGCTTGAAGATATGTTTGTACATAAGAAAAAAATTATAAAATACGACGTATATGTTTGAGATAAGCGCTAACATTGCTCTTTCCATAAGTTTGATACATCCATTCTTTGTTAGGAAATGCAATATCCATCATTCCATGAAGAAAGCCTTTATCATCGCAAAGGCATTCAATTTGCAACACCTTCAACCCCTGAGGTTCATAAATCAAATCGTTCTCAACCGGATTGTAAACCAAATTTAAAACCTTTTTCTTTCTTTTAGTTTGATTGGTTACATTTTCTGGCAAGTTGGTTTTCATTAGATAATTTGTGATTGTTGCTGCCACCGACACTCTTGTTTTAGTATTGTTTTTTATCGACCAATCCTCTATCTTTGAATAATCCACTTGCGACAAAGACATATTTAAAGTATCGGTATATAAACGAATATCCGGGGCTCTCGAAAAACTGTGAAGCGAAATATGTAACATACAAATATACATCAATACACTTGGACTTGCCAGTTGTATTTCTGTATCCTTATAAGTGTAAATATCATCCCAACCATCAAAATCCTGCATCTCAACAAAACCCGGAATAAACCATCTCGAAAGTGGTCCCGGCTGAAATCCAAAATGGAAATTATCCGGTAAACCATAAGATTTGGGCGCATACCAAGCCGATCCATTCAGCCTTTTTATTGAAAAATATTCCTTATATGTACATCCTATAGATTGCAACGCTTGATAGATCTTGTTTTTTTCATCATCGGCATAACAGTTATCCACATCACCCGAAGCGAAAAGTCCTATATCGCGACCAGAAGTAAGCAAAGCACCGAAGTTCTCTGTCACAAAAGCTTTTTTTACTCCGAATTCTCTAAGTGCTTTATAGGCGTCATCAAGAAAAACAACAATTTTTCTATTTCTTTCTCTATATTCTTCGATGATGGGTCTCCAGAAATCCACATCAATATCAAGATTGCAGAATGTTTTGGCTGCAAACGGTAATATCTTTTTGGTTTTGAAATACTCGTACATGCTATCTTTCCCATTATCTTTATATGTCGCACGTATAAGTTCAATTTCCTGACCATTTAATCCTTCCGTTCGAATTATAATACTATTAAAATTACCAGTAACTTTCATTTTTTATTTTGTTATCAATAAACTTAATCGTTCAATTTTACTATCAAAACCATCCTTTCCCCAGTCCATAGGCAATTCCATCATGTCCTCAATTAAAAACATAAAATCTTCCAACAAAACAATTTTTTTTATTATCTCAAAATCCGTCTTGCTTCTATTTTTATTTGGGTCGCTAACCAAAAGTAAAGTTGGTGTAGTGTCTTTCATAAAGGACTCCCAGCCCACAGGCCTTCTTAATGAATATAGAAGCGTGGCACAATCATACCAAACACTTTTCCGCCCAGTTGTTTCCCAATCATATATTAATACCTTCCCTTTGTTATCTACCCAAATGTTACCTGTTTGGAAGTCGCCATGGCTCATACAAGTAGGTATCTCCATAGAAACATTGCCCACACCTTTTTCTACAAGTGCCAGTAATGCCAAACATTTTTCGTATGTAGCAATATATTTTTTCTGTTTTGCTTGTTCAGTCAATTGCCTTGCCTTGGCCAGCAGATCTTGAATATATTCTTCCGATGATGTATATTCCAATGTGTCTTTTGCTAGCCTTTGTATGTATTGAACTGCCGTGTCTATGCCTTTCTGATAATTATCCTTGCCGGTCACTCTTGCTAACGGATGTCCTTTTAATATCGGTTCCCTAAACCAGCCCTCGCCACTGTCAATCAGTGGCACCATAAATTCGTACTTGTATTGTTTACGAAAAGCTATTTGATTATTGAAATACTTTGAAGTAAATCCATTTTTTATGATGCAATCTACTGTTGATTGATCATAATTATAAAACCTAACCGAACGGTTTTGTGGTGATATTAGTTCATTCTTTCCAAGTACGTCTTTTGTCAAGTAAATAACACCTGGTGAATACTTATCTTTCGTAAGCATCATATAATGAACCATCATCTTTCCTGCGATGTATTTCCATAGACTGTCGCGAATGTTAAGTTCTGCATTCAGGTGTTTTCTTGCACCATTAGGCTTCCTGGCACGGCACAACATGCTACCAAAATAAAACAAGCGGAGTTCCTCACCTCCATCAAAAGGCTCAGCAGAACACTTAACATTCTGTTTTCGCACCTTGAGATAATAATCGATAATGGTCTCCTGAAGGATTTTATAGAAATCCTCACGCTTTATCATGTCTTCTATTCCCATAACTACAAACCTATAATGTGTTTCACCTCCTCATGTAATTCCTCACGAGTACGAGTACCATCCATCACATTGGTCCAACGACCCTCGTTAACCAATTTCAGGTATGCATTGATTTTTGATTTCTTTCGCTCGATGTCTTCAATTCCAGCGGCATCTTTCTGCTTGTCACGTGCCAGCGACAATTCAGCTGGAATAATGAAAACAAAAGACACCTTCGGGCGTGTGGCAAAAAATTTAACCATTTTCCACAAGAACGAGTGGTCAATGTCAATTCCCACAAAATCATGCTTTACCTCGACATAGGTATCCCACAGATAGCGGTCGCATATCAAGTATTTGCAAAACATACTTTGGAAACGATAGTGGATACCCCAATAAAGGCACAAATCAAGCATAGAAGCCGTATATAACAACTTCAACTTCCTAGGATTGCGGAACACTTCCTGACGGTGTTCGCTTTTTTTGTTACTATCCATTCCCTTGTCCTTACGCACCAACTCCTTCAGGAAAACCACAATGGGAGTGCCACGGGCCTTGCTCCATTTTTTCTTATATTTCAGACCACGTTTTTCCAGTTCTTTGCACAGGAGGTCAATTTGTGTGGTTTTGCCTGCGCTGTCAATACCACTAAACGAAACTATCATATCAATATTTTTTCATTATTTTATAACCCAAACAAGGTGCCAAATGCATTATTGCGGCCACCCATTTAACTTTTCCAGACGAATGCTTTCTTAGCATTTTCATGTGCGGTTTACTTTCCGACTGCCTATAAAGATCCTTAAACAACGAGTATGGCAACATCTTTGCGGAACTATGCAGCATAGAGAAAAACCACATCGGGACAAATGTATCTTTAATTGATGAGGTCAATGACTCGTGAATATCCTCATCAAGTTTCACAACACCTTTACACCCCGTCATTATCTTCTGAATTCCAGATGCGGTCATTGTAGAGCCCTCATGCAAAATATAATGATATCCGCTGAATGAAGAATGAACAACTGATGATGTATTTAATGCCAAGGAACGCCAGATAAATTGTACGTCTTCCGAAAATCGCACCGACTCGTCAAATCGAATTGCATATTTGTCAAGAAAACCTTTTGAATACATTAAAGTTGGCAAAAGAAAGCGGGGATTCCGGTTGTAAAAAGCAATTTGTGCCACTTCTGCCTCATACTCCATAACAGGCATGCTGAGTTTTGGCTGCTCTATCACCCAATCCCCTTTGAAAATAGTGAAAGAGGTGGAATATATATTTATATTGGGGTATTTCTTAATTAGGCTTACGTATTTACCGAGGAAATCAGGTGTAAGAACATCATCGGCATCCACCATTATTACATACCGGCCTTTGGCATATTCCATTCCCGTGTTTCTCGCAGCAGAAACACCTCGGTTTTCGGTATGTATAATAGAGTATTCAACACTTGATTCCTTAAGCAAGGATTCGGCTATAGCAGCAGAATCATCAGGCGAACCATCATCAACCAACACCAACTCAAAATTGCGGTAATCCTGATTGATAATTGATTGGACAGTGTACTTGATATAATCCCCCACCTTATAAACTGGTACTATGATGGAAATGTATGGATACATCTGCGCTATGCATTAATGATTTTATTAAAACAGTCTTCTACCGAGAACAACGACGAGCATAATTCACGCGCTTTCTCGCCCATAGCATCCCTGTCGGCTTCCTTTATCTTCTCCAAACAACCCACAAAATCTGAAACAGAATTGCTTTCGCAAGCAAAGCCTATTTGGTTTTCCTCAACCAACTTTCCTATATCTGTGTTTGGATCAGTGGCACAGATCACAGGTGTTGAATTCTCCATATAGGACAGAATACGGGAAGGATAATTGGGGATGGAAAACCTGTGGTCAAGAAGAATAAGCCCCACATCACAACCACTCGCCAGCTGGTCATACTCGTTCTTGGGAAGAAAATCAACCAAACAGAGGTTGCTTGGCTTTTCCGTTTCCTTATATTCTTTCAACAAATGAAACTCGCTTCCGCTACCGCATACAATAAAAAAGAAATCATTGCGACTTTTCACAGATCGCAAACAATCAATCAAGAAAGGTATGCCCTGAGGCTTTCCTAAATTACCCCCAAACAAAAACGTAACAGCACCTTCAGGCACATTGAATTGTGATCTCACCCCCTTCTTTGCGGACTCCCTATCCACTATCGGATTAAGAAGTATTGCATTGGGGAGTATCTCAACTTTTTCCTTGGATATTTCCGGGTTATGTTTCAGCACAAAATCCACATTTGCTTGTGACATGCAGCCAATTTTATCGGACAATTGATACAGTCTCTTTTCTTTGTGTCGGAAAAACTTTGCAATAGGGCTTTGGGCTGAAAACAAACCTATATCGATGGCATTTTGTGGGAAAATATCCTTTAACATCAAATAGGTCTTAGCACCACACTTCTTTTTCATGCGTTTTATCACTCCAGCCAAAGTGATGGGTGGTGTGGAATAGAGAATGATGTCAAACTTTACATTGCCAAGATGCTTTTCGATAGCATTGTTGAACTGAGATTCAAGTAACACCGTGGATATGCCTTTTTCAATGAATGACACACCACTGGTATTGCCTATTTGAACTTTCAAGATAGAATGGTCTTCATAATCAACCAACTCGGTCGGCTCACCAATACGCTTTTCTCTTGGTGTAACAATGTACGGTCTATGACCGTGAGCTATAAATACTTTCATCAAGTCAGAATAGATATTATGCATATCTATCGATTTGAAAGTGTTCATTGTTAAAAAAAGAATATTCATATTATCCTCTGTATTTAGGGAAATAGCCAGTGTTACGGTCAAATGAAGGATCTTCTTTGACACGTGCATCAACAGCTTTATCGTAGATCTCTTGATTGAAGATGTAACGGCCAATATAGAACATCACATCAGGGTCAGGCGTGAAACAACGCTTGTACTTATAAATACCATCGTCCTTATGGTAGCCACCACCTAGGATGAATTTCTCACGACCGGTGCGGTTACACCACTTCAATATTTCGTTCTTCAAATAGTCGTTCGGGCGATACTCGTAGTAGTCAGCCAAGGTTCCGCCCAAGAAGGAATAGGCATATTTTTCAGAACAGAGCACCAACTCAGTTGAAATCACTTTACCGTCTTTCAACACATGGAAATACATGAAATTTTCTGGCAACAGCCGCTCGATATTCAGGTAATACTCCTTGCCGAAATAATAGTACGAATCGGCATTGTTACGATCCATCGTAAGGTCGTAAATATTCAGGAAGTCATCCAGATGTTTGGTATTGCCTTCGATGATTATCTCCAAGCCATTGTTTTCAGCTTTCCTTACATTCTTTCTGACCTTACGGTCGTAGCGATTCCAAATATCGTTCTCAAAGTCACCCGTGGTATTGACCACCACATTGGCTGAAAGCTCAATGGTTTCGCCAAAATAGTTCTCACGGAAATCAACATTATCGAACAAATGGAAACGATGGAACTCACAGATGATGTTGTGCTCCTGGCAATGCTTGGTGAAGGCCTCCTTGTAGGCAGCCATCAACTGCTTAATGTCGGTCACGTTCTCACAATACGGTCCACCATAACCGTAAGGGGTCACAATGTCATAATAGGTTTGACCATCAATCTCCCACTTAATCTTGCGGAGAATGTAAGTGTAGGTGATTTTGCCAAAGGGACATTCGAACACAAAAGTGTCGCTGTCGCCATCGATGTCTTTATAGACCTTGGCATAGTTTGGGTTAAAATATAAATCTATCATTTTTTCAAATAGTTCTTTATTGTTTCCACAATTCTGTACATATCAAAATGGTCGTACCGCTGGTCGCATACCAATGAAAGCTCACTTTGATACAATCGTTTTGCCTCATCGCTGATGGTATGCAAATCCGACAACGGCCAATGCACCGGGCAATAGATGTCATGCTCAATCAAATAGTGACGTAAATCGTTGCGAATTTTGGCCTGTATCCACACCGGCATAAACAGAGGAGTATCGTGAGTGCCCATCTTTTTCACAAAGCAATGGATACGCTCGTCAGCCAAATCAGCAATGCCATCCATTAAAATCTTGGCATTGTTTCTCCTCGATATAATTAACGCAGGCGAGTCTGTTTTTTCAAGCACACCGAGTGAACGGATATCAGGCAAAGTGTGGTGATAATTCTGTTCTAACATCTCCTCGGCCTCGTTAATCAAAGTCAAGTATTGTTGTTTGTCAACATCCTCATCATTCATGTAACGACTTTTCAAGTCGAACATACGTGTACGCAAATCGACATACTCGTCAAACTGTTTCCAATCCGCTTGGTTATTGAGTTTTATAGCATCTTTAGTCGCCACAAAGCCACAATTCACATCCATCCACTTGCGATAGCTTCCGAAAACATAGTCGTAAATTGTTGGGTCAAAAACAGAGTAAATGCTATGGGTGGCATCATATATCACGGTTTTGCCCTTGGCTTTTTGTTCTTTGGCAATGGCGGCAGTTTCTTCATCAACTTGGCCAAAGTAATCCAACAGAAAGATCGCATCACAACCATGATTGCAATCAAATTGACGTTTTAAGCTAGTTTCTAACAAAACCACATCGTAAAACACAATCTTAACACCGTGTTTTATAAATGGCTCAATCATGGTGTGGCAACAATATGAAGGCATATATACGGATGTAATACCTGTTAATTTGAGGCTCTCCACCACATACTCTAATGCCACGCGACCACTCAGCGTCTCAATCATAGACCAGCCTTTAGTTCGCTGCCATTTGCATCCATGCTTGCCTTGCTGACTGCAGCCAGTCCAAAACTCGCTACCGATCTCCTTAATCATTTGCAGATTTATTTTTTATCGTAAAACTTGTCATAGACCTCCTCAACATAACTCTTCCATTGGCCAAAAATCAAGGAAGGCTCCAACCTGTCAACTATTTTTTGTGCTTCATAACCCATCTTCTCAGCCACATCGGGATTATCTAATAAATAAATAATCTTTTCAGCAATTGCCTCAACATCTCCACAAGGCACTATCAATCCGTTCACTCCGTCCTGAATCAGTTCTCTTGCACCTCCTGGTGAGCAATCAGTAGAAACACAAGGCAAACCACAAGCCATCGCCTCGATTAATGCATTTGGCAACCCTTCATAATCAGAGGTTAACAAAAACATCTTTGATTCTCGTATGGCATCAGGAATATTTTTTACTAAGCCTTTAAACACAACCCTATTTGTCAAACCAAAATCATCAACCAAACGAGCTATCTGTTTCTGCTGCTCTCCGCCACCATAAAACACCAGTTTTATAGCGGGATTATGCTTTGCAACAATATTGAATGCTTTCACCATTATATCCTGACGTTTTTGGAAGACATCAAAGCGAGCCACAAAAGCAATCTCATCACGACGTTCAATCCATGTGGGAGGTGTTACGGCTTTCACAGTATTAGGATTGTGTATAACAACGCTTCTTTTTTGAAGTTGAGAGCCGTAACGTGCTTTTGCTTTCTGGGTTTGGAACACACCTCCTTCAGCGTGGCTTATTACCCAGCGTTTCATTTTTTCGAAAACACTGTTTAGAAGATAAGGGTCTCCTCGTTCAGAAATAATAACAGGAATATGACGACCACGAGTACCAAGTACCGCAAGTGCATTCTGATTGGTTTGAAAAGAAATCACCAAATCAGGATTAAATTCCTTAATGCGTTTTCGCATTTGAAAAATCTCAAGGAAATGGCGTGACAAATAACTTTTAAAATGTTTCGACTCTTGAATTATATTAATCTTTGGGTTCATGGAATAATGCACCCCGGGGAACAATTCCACATAAATAGATACATTATACTCTTCAAATTCCGCAAATGCGTTGGCAAGGTAAGCTATCATTTTGCCCGCGCCACCATAGCTAAGTGCACTTGTTACAAAAAGAATTTTCTTCATATATGTTCTACAATATAAGAGTTATCTTTATAATGATAAAAAGCAGTCCAACTTATCCATGCTAAGACATCACCATTTACCAATGAAATATTATGAACCATACTATCGATAACATTGGCGATAAATATCAAACCGAGTATCCAAGAAAACATATCATATTTTCTTTGTTTGTTTAGCTCAATTATTACATGTTTTGTCTGCTTAAAAACCATAATGATTATTGCCAAACCACCAAAAAAACCTCCAGTAATCAGGGCATTTAAAAAGAAATTATGTGGATATACTTGATATTTGTCAATCATTCTTAGAAACCCTCCAAAAAAGAAATTATTCAAATAATAATCAAAGGTAAAGTCAAACATGTCTTCCCTACCAGTAAGTGAAAAACCCTGTTCTGAATAACGGGTTTCCATAGTTCCAATGCGTTGAAAAAACACATTCGACACAATAATAATTATGACCGTAATCGCTATATAAGATAGATACTTGTATTTTGAACGATTGATACCTTGAGATCGAAACAACAAAAATAGCACAAAAACCACACCAATAAAGAAGCCTGAACGTTGTTGGGTTAAAAATGAAGCTGTAAGTATTGTTAATGTAACAAAAGCGCCTATTACTTTATTTTTACCATTCAGCAATATAAAAGCAGCAATTAAGGTAACCATTAAAAAATGGCCATTCATCACGCCATTTCTAAACAAACCCGGAACAACTCTCGTTGTCATATCCAAATTATATTCGAGGGCTTCATAGAAAGAGGCATAAACATCTAAATTAAGAGCCCGAGCGATAGCTGTAGCAAAAGGCCAGTTATTGACTTGCCCGATTGTAATTAATGCATCAAACAAGCCAAATACCGCCAATGATAATAATATTGAATTGACTTCCACATATTTATCAATATAGATTTTTGTAGCCCAGCATGCAACATACGCAACAAAAAAATCACCCATTAACCGCTGTAGATAATACGAGAAATAACCAGTCACAAAAGACGACAATCCATAGAATAATATAAAAATTAAATATATACCCCAATACTTATTTGAGTAAAGCCTTTTATCCTTAATGAGACATACAAAAAACATTATAATGGCCATTCCTTGTCTTGGTGTCAATGAAATCGGAAGAAAACTTGCCGTTAAGAAAATAGTGGAAAAAAGGTATATGAAATATATAAATCTATAAAACATAGTCTCTTCAAATAAATCGTTAGTATTTTACGCTGAATATTAATCAGTATTTTCTTGATCATTTTCTTTTCATCTTGCCTTTAATCATAGTTAGAAGAGAGTTACGTTCACTTTTACTCAAGGCCACATACCAAACAAGACAAATATTAAAAGCAAAGATAACTGTTGTTAAAACCAAGCGCAATATCAAGCTATCAAAAAAGGCACTTAGAACAATAGCCAAGGCAACACATGGGATCGAAACAATTAATAATGGTGCTAATACGTGCTTAAAATATGAGTTAATAGTTATGCTCGGAACCTCATTGTTCGAAAAATATAGACGCACGAACAAAATAACGACCATTATACTAACCTTAACCCACATTGCTGTTGCTGGTGGCAGCCCCATTCTAAAAAGGAAATAAAGAATAATAAGATCCGATAAATAAACTATTGCTGTTGTTATTTGGAACCACTTTATACGGCCCGATGCAGCAATACTAAATGAAAGGGGTTCGCTTAATGCGTTAAGAATACCATTTACAAGATACAAAACACAAAAAATATTGGAATATACAGGAACCTCTTCTAACCATAAATCAAGGATAAAATCAATATTAACCATAATAGGTATAGCAACAACAAAAAGCAGACAATACGATATTTTACTTGTGGTATAAACCAAATACTTGAGATAATTAAAATCATTTCTTGCAAAAGATTGTGTTATCTGAGGCTTGAACGCTGCTTGAAAATTGGATGATAGCGACACAACGGCTCCATTAACTTGAATTCCAATCGTCATTGCTGCATTTGCTATCACGGAATGAAACATGTTAACTAAAAGTGAATTACCTTGATTACAACCCACAATGGCGATTTGACCGACCATAGACCACCCAACAAAACTAAATATCTCGCGGAAACGTCCTCTATCAAGTAATATCCGTAAACATACCTCGCTGTATTTTTTTGCAGAATACAGCAAATAGATAAAGAAATGCAAGAAAGAGGCAAACATTATCAGAATACCGTATAAAATAAGACGGTCTCCATTATCAGCCATTATAAGAAACGCTATACCTAATTTTAATAGCGTTTCAAAAACGCTTAAGAAAGCATAAATTTTAAAATTTTCGTGAGCAACAATAACAGCACTCAATGGAATGCTAATTATAGTAGCACAAAGTGATGCTATTGTTGTTTGATAAATTAGATTGGCTGCAAATTCCCTTCCTTCTGGGATGTTTACTTTTGTATTTAAAAACCATAATCCAACAGTTTCTGCCAAAAAAATGACGATTAGTGTTATGAAGATATGAATAGTCCAACAAGAACGAAAAACGCTTTTTACATCACCATCCTCTTTAACCATTTCATAGTTCATAAAACGTTGAGATGCACCAGCAATAGTCACTCGCAAGAACCCGAACAGGCCCACAACGCCTCCTACAACATTATAAAGTCCAAAATCACTAACTCCTAATGCTTTAAGAACGATACGAGACGTATATAGTGATATGAGCATGACTATCACCATACGAATATATAGTACAACAGTGTTTTTTGCGATACGTTTTGTGTTCGACATTACATTATTATTTGAATATGTTAGGATAATACTAGTTCCAAATCCTACTTAACCAATAACAGTTCGTCCAAGTTTTGTCTTGCGCAACAGGAAAGATACGAAAACCGATATAATAAGAGTAAAAACAAAACTCACCCAAGGTAGTACGTAAGGATCGACAACTTGTGGAATGGTTGTTTTATAGTATACCGCCTTAAGTATAAATTGTTGGCAGAGATAAACCCCCATACAAAGATAACCAACCCCGATTATCCATTGTGGGAGTTCTTTTCTCCTATTCTTTTCTATGCTCCCGACCAAGATAAACATAGCAAACAATCCTATAAAAGAGTAGATTATTTGAATCATGTTAGATAATGAATAATTAATTAGTTTTGTAACATATTGATTGTCAACTAAATACCCCCCCCCCCCCATTAAAACCCGCCAAATTCGCCTTTAGTATTGTAAGTGAAGGAAATAACACACAAAAGGCAGCAACAGCGGAAATAGCATGATTTAAAGTATAATATCTGTCCATATAAACAGGTTCCTTTTGCAAAACATAACCTAAATAAAAGAAGAACATGTAGTACATTGCATTATTAAGTTGCAACGGAAGTGGCAAAGATGAACAAATAGAACAAAGTAACAAAATCGGTAACACCACCTTGGTTTTAATTTGTGATTTTTCAATTATCCATACGCCAATAAAACACCAAAACAGCATCGGCAAAAACCACATGTGACCAACACCGTTAACCAATCCATAAAATGTCTTTGTAATCGGTTGTGTAATATCACCCAGAAGCAAAATATACAATAAACTAAAAACCATACATGGTATCATCAATCGCTTGAATTTTCCCCACAACAAATTTTTGGCTTTCAACTTCTCCTTTCCTTTTGTCCTCACCTGAAAGCCGAACACATAGCCTGATATAAAGACAAACATTTCGAGCATAAAGGCATACGAAAACCAATCGAGCCACCAATAGACTCTTATGGCAGGGTAGCCTGCGATGGGTTCCCAAGCACCGCTAAAAGGAGCAAAGGCGTGGTAGAATACAAGTAGAACTATCAGTATCGGCCTGATAATAGCAACATTTGTTAAATGTTTTAATTTTGTAGTCATAAACTATTGTTATGTGTTTTTAGAAGAGTAAGGAACCCGTAGGGAATTGAACCATATTTGAGAGACCTGCGGGCTACCACCCTTTTATTTGGGGCTTTCAGGCTGTGCGGAAGACCTTTCAGCCCCTTGTGCGGTACTGACTGCGCGTAAGATCAGTGGCCGCTGTGCTTTTTTTATAACTTATAAAATCTTAATTCAATATTCTTATCGATTTCAGCAATCTTATTTGTGTATCTTTCTTTTTTTGTATCATCCAAAACTTCCGGAGTCACGATTGCCAGTATTTTTGCAGAAAAGCCAGCAGCTTGTGAAAACTGTTTAATTTGACCAAGTGCCGTTGAAGTTAAAAAACCATGTGAAACATATTTGGTTTCCACATAAACCATGGTTTTTCCTCTCTTAATTACTGCATCAAATAGATAGTCGTTGGAACTAACTTCTTCTAGTATTGGCGAATGAAACTCTTTCTTGAGTTCTTCAATAACAAGTTGCTCTGAACGCATCACTTTGGATGCGATTGACATACGACTTTCACTTTCTTTTGATTCTGAAGCATCATTAATTACGCCATCTATCTCTTCAACAAGCTTCTCTTGTTTCATCAACTTCAAGAAAATACTTTCATCTGAATAATCTTTGGGTCCATATAATTTTTCGGGATGACACCATGTAATCACAAAAAATGCCGAAAAAACAATCAACGGAAAGATGGTGCAAAATACCACAAACCAATAGCGTTGTGACTCCGTAAGGTTGTTGTTTGCCATTGCAATAACTGCAATAGCCTCAATTAACAATACAAACAGAGCTATTATAGATAGCGGATTGTGGATAGCATTTAGTGTTTTATGACGTTCTTCCATAAATACTACTCGTCTTCTGATTTGAGTATAATAGGATCCTCAGCTTCATCAATTTCAACCTCACCAATATTATTTCTGCCTATAACAATGGAGAATCTTTTAAACAATTCGAAAAATTCTTCCAATGAAAAATCTTTTTCCGGTCGAAGCAGGTGGTGATTCGAATCATTTGCATCCCGACAAATAAAATAAACTGATGGGTACTGCCCATAAGATGCATAAAACTCACATCCCACACAATAGTACCTTTCCCAATCAAAACTCGGATAGCGTCTTTTAAGGTATTCATTCATTGAATTGAGGTAATAGTCTGATATATCAGCTGCTGCTGTACCAGTAAAATCATTGTATTGTACCGATGCTTCCATTGTTATTATTCTCCTCTCATTTCATTTCCGTTATTCCATACCACACGACTCTCCGCTTTCACATTCTTTAAATCTTTTACCAAGAAATCTCCTATTGTTTCATGACCACTCTTATAACTATAGATGTAGACAGGAACCGTATTTCTACCACAAGCAACTTGATAAGGCGTAACAATCACTCTATCATCAGCGAAATAAAGAGATTGAGTTGGGTAGTTCTTTAAATATGAAATCGTCAAAGTACCTTTCTTCTCACTTTCTTCATATAAGGTCTTTAGTGTTGATACACACTCCAAAATTTTATCCTTAAGCTTTTCTGATTCGTAATTTGTTTTTTGAGCCAAGGCAGGAATAAACAGCCCTTCTGGATCAACAACAAGAATGTCTGTGGTTGTCCCCGATGTATTTAATCTCAATTTCAAATCTGAATAGTGCTGTATTACCCAAGAACGTCCATCATTTAGGACTGCTGTAAATGTTTTTGAATCTTTCAAAACAGCCTTAAATGAGTATTCTTTTGAATCGGTTTTGATATCAAGCAAACCGCTTTCTTTTATAGAAGTTGATATGGCAAATAGGTTGGCAAAGTATGTTTCTTCTTCTCTTTTCTCAATAACAGAATGAAGGACAGAAAACGTACCACTAATCAACAGAGCAGCAGCCACACTTTTTACCACATCTTTCCATAATGCACTGTTTATAGTTCCTGCCCATAAGAACAAGGCCAATGCAGCAATGATAAAGATAGTCCAAATGATGTACTTGTTCTTTCCGTTCATATTCTTCAACAATTAGTAATTCAAGTGAGTCTTCATCTGTTTATAATGCTCGTTTTAAAGCATAGACCTCCGTGACACCTGGCTTGCAGTTGGCTTTCACTTGGCTTAGTTGCTTATATGTTAACTGTTAACCGTAACTTAGCTTAATTGCTTAATAGCTTAGTTGCTTAGTAGGAGATTCCGCATCAAGTGCGGAATGAGGTCAGCCATAATACTCTTTATACCACTCAGCAAACTTCCTCAAACCTTCCCTCAGCGTTATCTTAGGCGTAAACCCAAAATCTCTTTCAAGTGCTGTTGCATCAGCGTAGGTGGTCGGCACATCACCTGGCTGCATGGGCACCAGCTGCTTGTGGGCTTCGAAATCATAATCTTGAGGCAACACTCCCGCACGGAGCAGTTCCTCCTGAAGGATATTTACAAAGTCGAGCAGGTTCTCAGGCTGACCGCCGCCAATGTTATAAACGGCGTATGGTGCCAGAGGCAGGCCGTCTTCGCCATTACGCTTCTCGGGGGCGCGGGCCATCACCCGCACAATGCC